>BNJU01003736.1_pt1 | contig 162185 bp, 121 predicted proteins | sample 8539281 | NCBI WGS metagenome assembly BNJU01 (sample SAMD00202456, study PRJDB9452) | human saliva metagenome | isolation source: human saliva | place: Japan | reverse complement strand
TATGATTATGAATTCAAGAAGATGTGTGTCGACCTGTATCGACAGGGAAATGGCCAGAGACACCGGAAGGTTATAACGATCCGGGTAACTTTCACGCCATGATTCGTCGATGGGCTCGTGCCGAAAAAGGCAAATGGCTCCCAGGTCCTAAAAGCATGGAAAAGCAGCATCCGTGGACGCCTGAAGAGAAACTGAAGCTAATCACAAAGGTTCTCGCCGGGAGGACGGCACAGTCCGTTGCGCTAGAGGCCGGCATTGGGAGCCGTCTGCTCTATGACTGGGTGCAAAAAAATATAAGATTTACGGGTACAATGGACTTGTAAGTAAGAAGAAAGGCCGCAAGCCAAAGGATCCTGTGAAAATGAAAAAAAGTAAATATCAACAATCCCAGAAAACTCCAGGAGAGTGAATACGAGGGCTCCTCCGGCTTCGTGAAGAGAACGCCTTGATTAAGGCCGAGAACGAAGTAATAAAAAAAGAGATCGCCTTGAGAGAAGAAAAGGAAGCTGCGCGACTCAAGGCGAGAAAGCAGCAATCATCAAAGAACTCCGCGACAGAGGATACAAACTGAAGTACCTGCTGACAGCAATGGGAATGTCCCGGTCCACCTACTACTATGAACTTAGCAGGACTGACGCAGTTGCTCTCAGGAATACAGGTCTTTCCGCAGAGATCCGCAGAATTTACGATGAGAACCGGCAGCGATATGGTGTCCGCCGAATTACGGCGGAGCTGCATAATCGTGGATTTGAGGTCAATCACAAGCGTGTTCAGCGGCTCATGCACGACATGGAACTGCTCGGCAAGCGTCCGAAGGAGAAGTATCATTCTTACAAAGGTGAGGTGGGCAAGACCGCTGACAATCTCCTTAAACAGGATTTTATTTCAGACACACCCCTCGAGAAATGGACAACAGACGTATCTCAGTTCAACATGGGATGGGGGAAGTGCTACTTTTCTCCAATCCTCGACATGTGCGGGAACGAGATTATCTCGTACAATGTTTCGCTGCATCCTAATATGGAACAGATCAAGGACATGCTGGATAAGGCATTTGCAAAGTTCCCAAAGTTAACAGGCTTGATTATGCATTCAGATCAGGGCTGGCAGTATCAGCACGCCTACTATCGAACCGAGCTTGAGAAGCATGGCATCACACAGTCGATGTCCAGAAAGGGGAATTGCCATGATAACGGCATTATGGAGTCGTTCTTTGGTCGGATGAAGAATGAGATGTTCTATGGACATGAGCAAGAGTTCAAGTCCTTTGAGGAATTTGTTACTGCAGTCGATGATTATATCGAATACTATAACAACAGGAGAATCCAGAAGAAAACAAACTGGATGCCTCCTGTACAATACAGGATAGCATCCAGTTGCGGTGCCTAACGATAGTCAATGTGTCCAGAATTCTGGGTACATATCATTCGCACAGAGCTGCTTTTTGTTTCCTTCGTTTATTCCTCTTCCTTCGCCATCTTCTCCGGCTGGAAGACTTCGTCAAAGCGCTCTTCGCTGAGGAAGCCGAGCTTTACGCAGGCTTCTTTCAGGGAGATGTTCTCCTTGAACGCGAGCTTTGCGGTCTTTGCCGCGTTCTCGTAGCCGATGTACGGGTTCAGCGAGGTCACGAGCATCAGGGAGCGGTGCAGGTTCTCACGCATTTTTTCGCGGTTCGGCTCTATGCCCTCGCAGCAGTGGATGCGGAAGGAGCGCATGGAATCCGCGAGGAGGCGAGCGGACTGCAGGTAGTTATAGATCATGACCGGCATGAACACATTCAGCTCGAAATTACCCTGGCTTGCCGCAAAGCCGACGGCAGTGTCGTTTGCGACCACCTGTACGGCGACCATCGTGACGGATTCGCACTGGGTCGGATTCACTTTGCCGGGCATAATCGAGGAGCCGGGCTCATTCTCCGGAATGTGGATTTCGCCGAGGCCGCAGCGGGGGCCGGAAGAGAGCCAGCGGATGTCGTTTGCAATCTTCATGAGATCGGCCGCGAGGCCCTTGAGTGCGCCGTGGGAGTAGACCAGCTCCGACTTGGAGGTCAGCGCGTGGTACTTATTTTCCGCCGTGCGGAAGGGCTTGCCGGTGAGCTCGGAGACAGCCTTTGCAGCCTCTGTGTCAAAGCCCTTCGGTGCATTCAGACCGGTGCCGACAGCGGTGCCGCCGAGCGCCAGAGAGGAGAGCGGCGGGATGCTTGCACGAATCAGCTCGAGATCGGTCTCGAGAGAACTTCTCCAACCGCTGATTTCCTGGGAGAAGGAGATCGGAACCGCATCCTGGAGGTGGGTTCTGCCGGACTTCACGATGCCCTTATAGCGGGTCTCGAGCTCACGGAAGCACTGAATCAGAGCCTCGAGCGAGGGAATCAGCTGCTCCTCTAAGGTGAGCACCGCCGCGATGTGCATCGCGGTCGGGAAGGTGTCGTTCGAACTCTGGGACTTATTGCAGTCATCGTTCGGGTGCAGCAGCTTTTCGCCCGCAATTTCGTTTCCGCGGTTTGCAATGACCTCGTTCACGTTCATGTTGGACTGGGTGCCGCTGCCGGTCTGCCAGACCGCGAGCGGGAAGTTGCCGCAGAGCTTACCGGCGCGAATCTCTTCACAGACGGCGGAAATCAGCTTTGCCTTCTTCTCATCCAGGACGCCGAGGCGGAAGTTTGCGAGAGCGGCAGCTTCCTTCAGATAGGAAAAGGCGGTGATGACCTCTGCGGGGATTTTTTCGTCCCCGATTTCAAAGTTCTGGAAGCTGCGCTGTGTCTGTGCGCCCCAGAGCTTATCTGCGGGGACCTTGACTTCCCCCATAGAATCATGTTCGATGCGGTAATCCATTGATGTACCTCCTTCGTAATTGCGTTCCTTTGTCGTATTGTAACAAAAAAAAGAGGCGCTGGCGAGGCCTGCGCGTTAAAATGGCATAAGACAAAATTTGAACCGAGGAGGGGATGCTATGTGGTTGTATTGGCTCTGTTATCGGCGGTCTTTGCCGCGCTGACGGCAATCCTCGCGAAAATCGGTGTAGACAGCGTGAACGGAACGCTCGCCACAGCCATACGGACCGGCGTGGTTCTCGTTATGGCTTGGGGTATGGTATTTCTCACGCATGCGGAGCGGGGCGTTTTGACCATCGATCGGAAAAGTTGGTTCTTTCTGATTCTGTCCGGAATGGCCACCGGAGCTTCGTGGCTTTGTTATTACCATGCCTTAAAATTGGGGCGCGTAAACCAAGTCTCACCGATTGACAAGCTCTCCGTAGTATTCACTCTGGTTTTTGCGGCAATGTTTCTGCACGAGGGCCTGACGCTGAAAAACGGGACTTGCCTGTGCTTTGATTGTGAGTGGTGTGCTCTTGATGGCTCTTTTGAGTCAGGCAATGAAATATAGAAACATAATCGTAATATGTAAACCTCTTTTTCGGCAATATGAAAAAGGCGGCTGCTTGCGTTTCGCACTCCGCCGCCTTTTCCCGACTCACTGCTCTTGCGGGAATTTTTTGCCGGTTTTTTTGACCACTGTCTTTTTTGTCGTTTCTTTCTTCGCTGCAGTCTTTTTCACGGTCTCTTTTCTGCCGCTCTCGGCTTTTGCTGCCTTCTTTTTCTGCCGCTTTTCTTTTTGTCGATGCTTTTTTCCGCGGTTTTCTTTTTCTCGCTTGTTTGCGAACCGCCTGCTTTTTGTCTGCCTTCTTCACCTTGCTGACGGTTGTTTTGACCGGCTGCGAGAGAGAGAGGAGCTCCGGCATTTCGAGCAACTCCGCCGAGCCGCTGCGCTGCTGCATGCGCGCACGGAGCAGCATGGGAAGGCCGTACAGCGAAATAAAGCCCTCGGCATCACGGTGATGATAAAGCTCACCGGTTGTGAAGGAAGCCAGCTCCTCGGAGTACAGAGAGAATTCGGAACTGCTGCCTGCGTGAATCAGATTGCCCTTGTAGAGACGCAGGCGCACTTCTCCGGTAAGGGCTTCCTGTGTGCTCGCAAAGAAAGCCTGCAGTGCCTCGCGAAGCGGTGTAAACCACTTGCCCTCGTAAAGCAAAGAAGCGAATTTCTCACTCAGCGTGCGCTTGGTCTCAAGCGTATCCCGGTCCAGAACCAGGGCTTCCAGACAACGCTGTGCCTTCAGCAGTATCGTGACCGCGGGAATTTCGTAGATGCCGCGGGCTTTCATGCCGACCACGCGGTCTTCCACAAGATCGTAAATACCGATGCCGTTTTTACCGCCGATTTCATTCAGTCGACGTAAGAGTTCCGAGAGTCTCAGTTCCTTGTCGTTTAAGCTGACCGGGACGCCTTTTTCGAAACCGATGCGGAGCAAGGTCTCGGAATCAGGGGCCTGCTTCGGCGAGACGCCGAGCAGAAGAAGTTCTTCCAGCATGGGTTCCTGTGCCGGATCCTCGAGTTCAAGTCCCTCGTGGGAACTGTGCCAGAGGTTTCTGTCATGAGAATAGGAGTGACTTGCGTCAAAGGGAAGGTCAATACCCTTCTGGCGGCAATAAGCCAACTCGTCTTCACGCGAACGGAAGGGCCAAAGCTCGGTCATGCGCCAGGGGGCTATGATCTTGAGTTCCGGGGCAAGCGCCTTAATGCTGAGCTCAAAGCGTACTTGATCGTTGCCCTTTCCCGTAGCGCCGTGACAAATCGCCACAGCGTGCTCCTTGACCGCAATTTCGGCCAGCTTCTTCGCAATCAGCGGACGCGAAAGCGCGCTGCCAAGCAGAGCAGCCCGCTCCGGGCGCACCCCGGACTGCAGGCAGGGCAGAACATACTCCTCCGCAAAAACATCTTTTTCATCGAGGAGATAGAGCTTAGATGCGCCGGCGAGTTTTGCGCGCTCCTCGAGACTGCGCAATTCGCTGTCTTGGCCGCAGTCGACACAGCAGCAAATGACTTCGTAGTCAAAATGCTCCTTGAGCCACGGGATAATCGCCGTTGTGTCCAAGCCTCCGGAATAAGCAAGAACAACTTTTTCTTTTACTTTCGCCATGAAATCCCCTTTCCGACAGTGGTTGCGATTCGAAAATAAGTTTAGCCATATGATTTATAACCGTACAACGATTTCGAAAAAGACGCAAGCCATAAATCCGAAACGAAAGAGAAAATCAAGCTTTTTGGAGTCTCTGAAAATGTTGCGCAAGCGCGGGGCGGAGAGCAGATAAAAAAACAGGGCAATCGTAGAGAATTAGTCGACATAATCGAAATATGTAAAATATAGTTTCTGTTTCGGTTTTCCGGTTTTTAAGGTATACTAATCTATTGTTGCGCAGAGCTGACAGAATCAGAGAGGAAATTAGCAGTATGAGAGAACTCACAGGACAGCAGGTGGTGGATGCCATCCGGACGGAGACCGAAAAGACCTTGGAGGCACTGAACGGCTATGTGCCGACGCTTGCCATTGTGCGAGTCGGCGAGAATGTACCGCAGCTTTCGTACGAGAGAGGCGCAAAAAAACGTATGCAGAATTTCGGTCTGGACGTCAAGACCTTTGTGTTTCCGGAAGACGTGACGCCTGAGGTTTTCTTTCAGCGCTTTCGGGAAATCAATGCAGATCCCTGCATTGACGGTGTGTTGCTTCTGAAACCGTTGCCGGCACAGCTGGATGTAAAACGGGCGGAGCGCAGCATCGATCCCCGAGAAGGATTTGGACGGGATTTCGCCGGTCAACATAGCCCGCGTGTTTGCGGGCGAAGAGGAGGGCTTTGCCCCCTGTACGGCCGAGGCAGTGATCGAGACCCTGCGTACATATGAAATTCCGGTGCACGGAAAGCGCGCGGTTGTGGTGGGGCGCAGTCTGGTGGTCGGTCGTACACTCGCCATGCTTCTGCTTCGGGACAATGCGACCGTGACCATCTGCCACACTCAGACCAGTGATTTGAAAGAAGAGTGCCGGAAGGCGGAGATACTCGCTGTGGCTGCGGGCAAGGCGAAGCTTGTAAACCGTGATTACGTGTCCGAGGGTTGCGTGATTCTGGATGTCGGAATCAATGCGGGCGAGGACGGCAATCTTTGCGGTGATGTAAACCCGGAAGGCTTGGAGGAGGTTGCGGCCGCTTTGACGCCGGTGCCGCGCGGCATCGGCGCCGTGACGACTTCCGTACTCGCAAAACATTTGGTACAGGCGGCGGCGCGGCGTAGGCTCTAAAATCATGGGCGAAGCTTGAGTTTCTCGGTCTGACTGGTTACAATAAAGGTGCAGGCTCGGCAGCTCCGAGAGGAGGCTGTCGTGTTACGAAAATGGATAAAAAAGCACCCTATTTTTTTGCTTACCCTTGCGTTTTTATGCCTAGCGGTATTTTTCTTTGTTTATCGCGCAAACCGGAATAATGAGAATGCTTTGCGCGGAGAACTCGTGAGTACCGCTTATGCGGAAAATGTCACGCTCGGAACAAACGCAAGCGGAGGGAAAGAGAGCACCGCAGAGACAAAAGAGGGAGAAACAAATTCCGCTGCTCCCGAGGGGGTAAGCGGCGCGGAATATGTGAGCGTGTATCTATGCGGTGCGGTGCAAAAGCCGGATGTCTATGAGGTGGCCAAGGGGACGCGTCTTAACGAGGTACTGAAACTCGCCGACGGCTTTCGGGAAGATGCCGCGAAAGACGCGGTTAATCTCGCCGCAACCGTAGAAGACGGGAGCATGATACGCGTGCCGACCATAGATGAGGCTGCGAAGAACGTAGAGTCGGCGGATGCAGGGCTTGTCGCGGAAGAAAACAGCGGAAAAGTGGATTTAAACCGCGCCGAAAAGGCAGAGCTCATGACCCTGCCCGGTGTCGGTGAGCGCAAGGCAGAACAGATCCTTGCCTACCGCAAGGCGCACGGAAAGTTTCGAAGCATCGAAGAAATCAAGAACATCCCCGGCATCAAAGAAAAGGCGTTTGAGAAGTTAAAAGATAGCATCGTTGTTCGTGAGTGAGGAGAGGGAGAATGGCAAAAATTTTGGTTGTAGACGATGAGAAACTGATTGTGAAGGGCATCAGTTTCAGTCTGCAGGCAGATGGGATGGAAGTGGATGCGGCCTATGACGGAGAAGAGGCCCTTAGGAAAATCAAGGAGAAGAACTATGACATGGTTCTTCTTGATGTCATGCTTCCGAAGATGAGCGGCATGGACGTCTGCCAGGCGGTTCGCGAATTTTCGGATGTGCCCATCATCATGCTGACGGCGAAGGGGGAGGATATGGACAAAATCCTTGCCTTCGACAACGGTGTGGATGATTATCTCACGAAGCCCTTCAACATTCTCGAAGTCAAAGCGCGCATCAAAGCCATACTCCGCCGCAATCAGAAGAATCAGAGAGAACCCGAGACCAACGCCTCTCTCTCCGCGGGCGATTTGTCCTTAGACATCGAGTCGCGTCGGGTTATGCTCGGCGAGCGTGAAATCAATTTGACGGCCAAGGAATTTGATATTCTGGTTCTGCTCATGAAAAATCCGAATAAGGTGTTCAGCAGAGAGCAACTGCTTTCCGCAATCTGGGAGAATAAGGCCAATGAAGCGGGCGATGTGAGAACCGTGGATGTCCATGTGCGACGGCTTCGCGAAAAGATTGAGCCCTCGCCTTCGGCACCGCGCTATGTGCATACGAAGTGGGGCGTCGGCTACTACTTCCGGGCAACGGAATGAACATCAGCTTACTCACGGTCGGAAGTTTAAAAGAGCGCTATTGGCGGGAGGCGGTTGCGGAATATGAAAAACGTCTCTCGGCGCACTGTAAGTTTCGGCTCATTGAAGTAAAGGATGAGAAGACGCCGGAACTCTTGGACGGCACGGCGGCCGAGCGGGTCAGGAAGCGGGAAGGCGAGCGCCTTTTGGAAAAAATCGATCCGCGCGCGCTCGTTGTGACGCTCGAAATTCAGGGCAAGAAGTTTGATTCGGAAGGCTTTGCGGCGGAAATGGCAAAGCTCGAAGAGCGCAGCCGCGGAGAACTTTGTTTTGTGATCGGCGGTTCCCTGGGGCTATCCCCGGAAGTGAGTGCGCGCGCCGCTCTGCATCTCAGCTTTTCGGATTTTACCTTTCCGCATCAACTGATGCGCGTGCTCTTTTTTGGAACAACTTTATCGGAGCTACCGCATAAGAACCGGAGCGCCCTATCACAAATAGCGTGTGTCACCGGCATAAATTTGATATACTGAACGCAGCAAAAGAGAAACAGACACGACAGGAGGACAGCGACAGATGGAAGAGAACAGCAAGGTGAAGAACATCGGAGAAGTTTGCATTGCGGACGAGGTCGTCGCTGTAATTGCGGGGCTGGCAGCGTGCGAAGTAGAGGGCGTTGATTCCATGGCGGGGAAACTCGGAAACGAACTTGCATCCCGCCTGGTTTTGAAGAATGCACCGCGCGGTACGAAGGTAGAGGTGACCGAGGAGCATGTCTCGGTGGATCTTTCCATCAATCTGAAGTACGGATACAGCATTCCGAAGGTGACGAGAGAGGTACAGGAAAAAGTCGTATCGGCGATTGAGAACATGACCGGTCTCAAGGTGATTGAGGTCAATGTCTCGGTGGTCGGCGTCAACATCGCATAAGAAACAGAGCGCGGCCTGGCCGCGCTCTGTTTGTACCGCTTTAGGAGGAGAGAAAGTATGAGACGAGGAGGCCAGGCGGCGGCTACGGTCGCGTTCGGCATTTTGCTGGCGCTGGCGCTGCTGCTCAGTTATATTGAAATACTGTTGCCGCTCTCCATCGGGATACCGGGGGTCAAATTGGGACTTGCCAACTTAGCGAGTTTAATTTGTCTTTACCTCTTCGGTCTCAGAAGGGCGGCGCTCATTTCTCTGTTGCGCATCATACTGACCGGTTTCTTGTTCGGCAATATGGCGGCCATACTCTACAGCCTTTCCGGTGCGACCTTAAGCCTTACAGCTGCCGTACTCGCAAAACGGAGTCAACTGTTCGGAGAAATCGGTGTGAGCGTAATCGGCGCGATTTTCCATAATTTGGGACAGCTTGCGGTCGCTGCGCTTGTGGTTCAAAATAGAGGACTGTTCTGGTATTTCCCGATGTTATTGCTTGCGGGCATTCTCACAGGAGCGGTCATCGGACTGCTTACCGCCGAGATACTGCGGCACCTGCCGGCAAGTATACAGCCGGCAAGAGACTAGAAAATGCGAATTGCATGTGTTATGCTTGACTCATTCTATGAGAGATAGAACAAGAAACGGAGGATTGTCATGGCAAAGACCAAAGTAGATATTATTTCCGGCTTTCTCGGTGCGGGAAAGACCACGTTTATTAAAAAATCTGCTCTCGGAGGCTCTCTCCGGAGAGAAGGTTGTGCTCATTGAAAACGAGTTCGGTGAAATCGGCATTGACGGCGGCTTTTTGAAGGACGCCGGCATCGAAGTGCGGGAGATGAACTCCGGTTGCATCTGCTGCTCTCTGGTCGGTGATTTTGCGACTTCTCTGAAGGAAATTCTGAGCAAGTACACGCCGGACCGCGTGATTATTGAGCCCTCCGGCGTCGGCAAGCTTTCGGATGTGCTGCGCGCGGTTGCGGATGTCGAGGAGGAGCTTGAAGTCGCGGGCAACTCCGCGGTTACCCTCGTCGATGTGAAGAAGGCGAAGCTCTACATGAAGAACTTCGGCGAGTTCTTCAACAACCAGGTGCAGTACGCAAAGACCATTGTGCTCTCGCGCACGGATATTGCCGATCAGAAGAAGATCGATGAGGCGATTGCTCTGATTCGGGAGATCAATCAGGAGGCGACCATCATCACGACACCGCTTACGGCGCTCTCCGGTGAAAAGCTTCTTGAGATTCTGGAGCACCCCATCGATCTCAAGGCTGAACTCCTTCAGGCAATGGAAGAGGAACACGAGCACCATCACCACCACGAGCATCATCACCATCATCACGATGAAGAGGGAGAGCACTGCTGCTGCCATGACGACGAGGAAGCGCACGAACACCATCATCACGATGAAGAGGGAGAGCACTGCTGCTGTCACGACGACGAGGAAGCGCACGAACACCATCATCATCATGAGGAAGAGGAGCACTGCTGCTGCCACAACGACGAGGAAGCGCATGAACATCATCATCACGATGAGCACGAGCATCATCATCACCACGAGGACGGACATTGCTGCTGCGGCCATGATCACCACCACGGTCACGACGCCGACGAAATCTTCGACAGTGTCGGTCTCGAGAATGTTCCGGCCTTCACCGAGGAGAGACTCAAGGCGCTGCTCACGAGACTTGCGGAGAGCGAAGATTTCGGTACCGTGGTGCGCGCAAAGGGCATGGTTCCGGATGCGAACGGAGCGGAGTGGTTCTACTTTGACCTGGTGCCCGGCGAGACCGAGATTCGTCACGGGGCACCTGAGGCAAGCGGAAAAATCTGCGTGATCGGAAGCGAGTTAAACAGAGAGGCCATCACAAAGGAGTTCAAGGCGTAAGCAATGGCAGAGCAATTTGAGAGAGAAGAAGAAGACCCCGGTATTCGTAATCAACGGCTTTTTGGAGGCGGGAAAGACGCAGTTTCTGCGCTTTACGATGGAGCAGTCTTACTTTCAGACAGAGGGAAAGACTCTCTTGTTGGTTTGTGAAGAGGGAGGAAGAAGAGTATCCGGAGGCGCTGTTAAAGAAGTACAATACCGCCGCAATCTACTTTGAGAGCCAAGAGGAGTGCACGAAGGAAGCACTTCGCGCCCTCGGAGAAGAGTTTCATCCGGAGCGCGTACTCATTGAGTGGAACGGCCTCTGGCGTCAGGACAGCCTGGATTTACCGGAGGAGTGGTTCTTAAACCAGCAAATCAGTATTTTTGATACAAGCACCCTGGACCTGTATTTGAAGAATATGCGAGCTTATTTGGGGCCGATGTTAAATGCAACGGAACTCATTATTTGCAATCGCGCCGATGAGATTCCGGAGGAGAAACTCGGGAATTATCACCTTTCTCTGAAGGCGATGGCGCCGGATGCCGAAATTGTGTTTGAGGGCAAGGACGGAGAGATTCGCGGCGATTTCAGCATTGAACTTCCCTATGATTTGAAGGCGGATAAGCTGGAGCTGACGCCCGAAATGTTTGCGATCTTCTATATTGACGCGATGGATCGCCCCGAGAAGTACGACGGCAAGGAAGTCAGTTTCACGGCGGAACTCATGCGCCCGAAGGGCGCGCCTGCGGATATCCTGATTCCGGGCAGAAAGGTGATGACCTGCTGCGAGGCGGACATTCGTTTCTGCGGTCTGCTCTGCCATTATGCGGGGGCTCAGAACTTTAAGACCGGAGACTGGGTGAAGCTCCGCGCCAAGATTCGCAAAGAGAATGCGCGTGAATACGGTGCGGAGGGCCCCGTGCTGTATGCGGAGGAACTTTCGCTGACCGGACCGATTGCGGAAGTTGCTACCTTCGCTTGATCGGGGGCGAGAGATGCGTGAGACGAAGCATTACCGTGCGGCTGTCTTTGATATGGACGGAACGATACTGGATACCATTACGGACTTGACAAGCTCGCTGAACGAGGCTTGCCGAAAGACCGGACACCGTGCGGATTTTACGAAGGATGATGTGAGACATTTTTTCGGCAGCGGTGCGGAAGTTGCCGCGCAGCGCGCGCTTGCGGTTGAGAAGGGCTACTCGCTCCGAGAAGTGGGAGCGCTCGGCGTCAATCGGCGCGCGGCGGAGTTCGGAGTTTCGGAGGAAGCGGCAAATGCGGTCATCGCGGCGTTTGCAGCCCATTACAACGTGCATTGCGACGATGCAACCGGGCCTTATCCGGGTATACTTGCGCTGTTGCGGCGCCTCAAAGCGGCCGGCGTACAGATTGCCGTAGTCTCGAACAAACTGGATGAAGCGGTACAAGTGTTAAACCGTGTCCACTTTGAAGGGTTGTTCGAAGAAGCGAAGGGAGAGCGCGCAGACATTCGTCGGAAACCTGCGCCGGATATGGTCTTTGCCGTGCTTGCCTCCCTGGGCTTGAAACCGGAAGAGGCAGTGTATATCGGTGACACGGAAGTTGACATGGAGACCGCAAGAAACAGCGGTATGGATTGTATTTCGGTTTCCTGGGGCTTTCGCAGTCGCGAAGCGTTGGAAGCGCTCGGCGCGACACATATTGTGGACCGCGCGGATGAGATTTTTGATTTGATTGTCGAAAACAAGGACAAATAAACGGATAAAGGCTCTTTTGCGAGCCGAGACATAAAAAAATCCCGGTACAGCTGTGTCACGCTGTACCGGGATTTTTATTTCATCAGCCTCCCTTGTAATCCGGAACCGGTGTCGGTCTGTCCGAATCGAAGATATCCGAGGCATTGAAGAGATCGCTCGTATGGTTCTTGACGGTCATATCCTGCCAGAGGCGATAGCCGTCCAAGTTTCTTCTTCCCTGGCGGAGATAATCCTGCCCCTTCTGTACATAGTACTGGTTCGAGTCCACGTTGCAGAAGTAGCGGAAGCCGCTGTTATGGAGATACCGGAAGCGCTCATTGTCATCCTTGTAGGGATGCCAGTCGCCGACATCGGCACCGAAGGGGAAGAGGAGTATATCGGTGCCGCCGATCAGCTCACCCACATAATCCTGCCACTTCTGATTGTCTGCTTCCAGTTCCGCAAACGGAATTTTGCCGTAGTTTCTGTGTCCCCAGCTGTGGGAAGCCAGTTCCCAGCCGTCGTCGCGCAGGCACTGTGCAACCTCGCGAACTTTTTGACGGTCTGCCTCGATGTTCGGGTTCTTGCCCTCATAGGAGGGGTCGGTGCGATAGCCGAAGACGCCGTTGTAACCGGTCACGGCAATGATGCCCTTTGCGCCGCGGTAGGAGAAGTCCGGGTGCTTCTCAATAAACTCGTCGAGAATCGGAATCAGGTCGTAGGCGCCGACCGAAACCGAGCCGTCTTCCATGACCATCTCGTTCATGGGCTTTCCATTCGGCCCGACTATGATATCCTTCGCAAAGCCATCTCCGTTCATGTACTCGTAATAGTTGACATCATCCTGAGAGAGGACAAAGGCGGTCTTGCCGGGCGGAAGCATGATATCGCCCCAGACCATCTTCTTGCCGCCGGTCTCGGGATCATCGACCTCGTACGCGACATCGTGAATGCGAACCAGGACATAGCCCTTGTCGTACATGGACTGCATCATCTTCTCAAACTCGGATTTGGTCGTCATGACGTCGTTGTAGCCGTTCTGGCGACTGTCGCCGTCAAAGGCCTTCTTGTTGTCCATGATGAGCGTATGGAAGAAGACGTGCGTAATCTTCTGCGGATCCTGACGAACCAAGGTCCCCTTGATTTCATTGTACTTTGTGATTGCGGCCTGTCCGGCTTCCGACTGTGCGGTCGTTTCATCGGCTTCGATTGCGGCAATTGCGGCATCGTAGTCATATTGTGCTGCTTTTTTTGCGGCGTCCGCAAGTATGTCCTCTGACGTAAGCTTTGCCACCGTGGTCTCCTCGACGGACTGTCCGGCATCCGATGCGGATGCCGCGGGCCCGTTTCGCTTCGGGCGACGTAGGAAAAAAGCAAGCGCGACTACGAGGAGCGCGAGCAAAAGAGCACCGAGCAACAAGGGTAGGGACAGTGCTCTGTGCCTACGGCGTCTGGAGTGGAATCGACGGCCGCCGCGGCCATTCGAGTAATTGGGCATAGCTAAGACTTCCTCCTCATTTCTTTCTCAACGATAACGTTTCTACTATAGTACAAATACCGAGCGCTTGCAATGCCTCTTCACTCTGTTTACTTCACTGCGTTGCCATGCTACACTCAGAAAAAAGCAAAAGGGGTGAGACCATGAACAACAATGTGCATTCGGAGGCGGCAGATCGTCTGTTTGATGCAATCCTGACGCTGAAAGATCGCGAGGAGTGCTATCGCTTTTTTGAAGATATTTGTACAGTGAACGAGCTGCTCTCGTTTACACAGCGCTACGAGGTCGCTTTACTGCTGCGCCGCGGCCTCACCTATCTGGAAATTGCCGAATTGACCGGTGCATCCACGGCGACCATCAGCCGCGTGAATCGCGCCATCAATACGGGGAACGGGAGCTATGATATGAGTTTACGCCGTCTCGGTTTGCTGGCGGGAGAGGAGAAACATGGCTGAGAACACGCAGATGAATGAACGGCAGCGGGAGGCCATGGAGTGGACGGAAGGGCCTGAGCTCATCCTTGCCGGCGCAGGATCGGGTAAGACCAGAGTGCTGACCCACCGCATTGCCTATTTGATTCGGGAGAAACAAGTATCCCCTTGGAATATCCTTGCAATCACATTTACGAACAAGGCGGCGGCAGAGATGCGGAGTCGCGTGGACGCGCTCGTGGAGAGCGGGGCCGAGGCCGTATGGGTAGCGACTTTCCACGCGAGTTGTGTGCGCATCCTGCGCCGCTTCATTGACCGCATCGGCTATGACAATCACTTCAGCATTTATGATGCAGATGACCAAAAGGCTGCAATGCGGGAGGTCATGAAGAAGCTTAACATAGACCCGAAGCAGTTGCGGGAGAGATCCGTGCTCTCGGCCATCAGCGCGGCGAAAAACGAGATGATAGACAGCGAGCGCTATGAGCGCGAGGCGTCGGATTATCTCGAGACCCGCATTGCCGCCTGCTACCGCGCGTATCAGGAGCTCCTTCGGAAGAACAATGCGCTGGACTTTGATGACTTACTCTTAAAAACGGTTCAGCTTTTCGAGGCGGACCCGGATGTACTGGCCTACTATCAGGAGCGTTTCTGCTACATCATGGTGGACGAGTATCAGGACACGAATACCGTGCAGTTCCGCTTTGTCGAGCTGCTTGCGAAAAAGTATCGTAACCTCTGCGTGGTCGGCGACGATGATCAGTCGATTTATAAGTTCCGCGGTGCGAACATCAAGAACATTTTGAACTTTGAACAGGCCTTTCCGGGCGCCAAGGTGGTTAAACTCGAGCAAAACTACCGCTCGAGCGGAAATATTCTGGATGCGGCCAACGGTGTGATTCAGAATAACGAAGGACGAAAGGATAAGCGCCTCTGGACCGCCGCGGGACGCGGCGAGAAGGTGCAACTCAGGCGTTATGCGAGTGCCGCGGAGGAGGCAGAGAAGATTACCGACGAAATCAAAGCGCGCTGTCAAAACGGTGCCTACGGTAACTTCGCGGTGCTCTACCGCACCAATGCGCAGTCGCGTGTTCTCGAGGAGCGCTTTGTCGCGGCGGGAATACCGTACCGATTGGTGGGCGGTGTGAACTTCTACCAGCGCCGTGAGATCAAGGATGTCCTCGCCTACTTAAAGACCATAGCGAATGCGGCGGATGATCTCGCCGTGCAGCGCATCCTGAATGTGCCGAAGCGCGGCATCGGAGCGGCTACGGTCTCGGCTGTTAGCAACTTCGCAGCGGAGCGGGACATCAGTTTCTTCGAGGCGCTTCGTGAGGCACCGGCTTCCGGCATCGCCGGAAGAAGCAGTGAGAAAATACAGCGATTTTTGAATCTGATCGCTGCGTTTCGCCGTGAAAGCGAGAAGCTCTCGCTCGCGGAGCTGATACGCCTTGTGCTCGAGAAGAGCGGGTATCAAGAGGCTCTGAAGGAAGAGGGAGATCTCGAGGCGCAGGCTCGCATGGAAAACATTGAGGAGTTGATTTCGAAGGCCGTGGACTTTGAGCGCGACTTGAGTGATGTCTCGGACCGCGCGGAAGAGGGGCTGCCGGCCGACCTCCCGCCGCTGGATCGCTTCCTCGAAGAGGTCGCTCTGGTCGCGGACATAGATCGCGCGGAAGAGGGGGAGCGTGTAACGCTGATGACCCTGCACGCCGCAAAGGGACTGGAATTTGAAGAGGTCTATATCAGCGGCATGGAAGAGGGACTGTTTCCCGGAAATCGGAGCATTGACGATCCGGAGGAAATGGAGGAGGAGAGAAGACTCTGCTATGTGGGCATCACCCGCGCGAAGCAGAGGCTCAGCTTAAGCTCCGCAAAGTCGCGCATTGTAAACGGAGAACTTCGCTTTCACCGAGAATCCCCCTTTCTCTCGGAAATACCGGAAGAACTCATCGAGCGGCAGATTAGCGCTCGTATCAACGACGACGCGCTTCCGGCGGACAGAGCCCGTAGAAGTTATTCGTACAGCGGGGAGTCGAAGCCCGCAGCCTTCGGAAAAATCTTTCAGGTGGAGCATATGAAAACGCTCCCCTACGAAGTCGGCGACAGAGTTCGTCATGCGCGCTTCGGCGTGGGGAGCGTTTTGGAAATCAAAGACGGAAAGCAGGATTTTGAAGTGACCGTCGAGTTCGATGAGCTCGGACGGCGTAAAATGCTTGCGGGCTTTGCAAAGCTCGAAAAGCTTACATCTTAATCCAGCCAAAGAGGCTCGCGACGGAGCTAAAGAGTATAATTGCCACAAAGAACGGGCAGAGATACTTAATCATAAAGTTGAAGATAAGGCGGCGCTTAAACGGAGCGCCGTCTTTTGTCACTTCTTCCGCTACGGTTTTAACGCCGACAACGCGGACAATCAAGAGGCAGGTGGTCATTGCGGCAATCGGCATCATGACCGAGTTGGTGAGGAAATCAAAGAAGTCCAGAAGCTGCATGCCGACGATGCGGACCAAAGCGAGCGGGCCGTAGCCGAGAGCACTGAGGCTGCCGAGTACGAGCATTAAAGCGAACATTACGATACTCGCCTTTTTGCGACTCCAGTGAAGCTCATCTTCAAAGGTGGAGACTGCGCTCTCCGCAAGTGCAATGGCGGAAGTCAGCGCCGCAAACAGGACCAAGAGGAAGAACATAATGCCGACGGGCTGCCCGAAGCCCATGTTTGCAAAGATTTTGGGCATGGTGATAAACATGAGAGAAGGTCCTGCTTTCAGGACATTCGGGTCGCCGCCGGAAAGGCAAAGACAGCCGGAATAATCATGAGTCCGGCGAGGACGGCAATCGCGGTGTCAAAGAGCTCCACATGGCGTGTCGCATCTTCAATGGAGACATCGTCCTTCATATAGGAGCCGAAGGTCATCAGAATGCCCATTGCGATGGAGAGAGAGTAGAACATCTGTCCCATTGCCGCAACCACGGTCATCCAAGAGAAGTTTTTGAAATTCGGGACCAGAAAATAGGCCACACCCTTCATGGCGCCGGGACGCGTGACCGCATAAACGGCAATGACCAGCGCAAGGACAATGAGTATCGGCATCATGATGGTGGAGACACGCTCAATACCGTTCTGGACGCCCATGTAAATGATGATCATGGTTGCAAGGGTAAATACCAGGAACCAGAACTCTGTCTGGTAACCGTTGGTGATAAAGCCCGAGAAATAATCATCGCTCGCGAGTGCGGTGACTTCGCCGCGGAGATAGGCGAAGAGATACTTGGAGACCCAGCCGCCGATGACAGAATAATAAGGAACAATCAGAATCGGGATGACAGCGTTAATCCAGCCGCCGAAACGGAACATCCAATCCTTGCCGTAGTGCGAGAAAGCACCGACCGGACTCTTCTTGGTGCGGCGTCCCAGGGCGCTCTCGGCAATGATCATCGTATAGCCGAAGCTCAGCACGAGGAGCAGATAGACCAAGAGAAAAATACCGCCGCCGTATTTTGCGGCGAGATAGGGAAAACGCCAGATGTTACCAAGACCGACGGCGGAGCCGGCCGCCGAAAGAACGAAACCGAGACGGGAGGAAAAACTACTCCGCTCACCTTTTGTAGACATAGGGAAACCCTCCGAAATAAAATATTGTTAAAAATGCATAACATGCCCATTTTACGGAGCGCCTCTGTGCTTGTCAAGTGAAAGGCTTTATGCTATAGTAAATCTGTTAATTTTACATTGTGTCATCATGGCATATTCGATTGGGAGGGCAGGTATGGACAATTTCGGCGCATTGATTAAATTGGATGAGCTCGTGAGTTCCATGAAAAAGAAAGAGCAGACGAACAAGACCCGTGATGCGGTTGTCATGGCGCTCGCAATCATCGGTATTATCGCAGCGGTGGCAGGAATTGCCTATGCGGTCTATCGCTTCATGGCACCGGTGGAAGATGATTTGAAGACGACTTTGATGATGACTTCGACGACGATGATCTCATTGTGTTCGATGAAGACGAGGATGAGGCATCCGAGGCAGCAGATAAGGACTGAGTGTAAATCAGAGAGACTGTATTGAGAAGAGGGCGCGCCGGAGAGACGCGTCCTCTTTTTTGAAGAGAGAGGACAGGCGAGTATGAAAAAGGGAGAGGAAGCGCGCGGCATCATTTCGGAATACCGTTTTCCGGACCGCGGTTATATTTTGCGGGAGGACGGTAAGGTCTTGATTAAGCATGCCGTTCCGGGCCGAGAAGTTTTGTACCGCGTGACCAAGGCGAGAAAGGGAAATGCCGAGGGGCGCGTACTGGAGACCTTGGCCCCCGGGGCCTGCGAGCGGAGAGAGAGTCTCTGTCCCGCGGTCGGTGTCTGCGGCGGCTGTCTTTATCAGACTCTTCCGTATGCGGAGGAGTTGAAACTGAAAGAGCAGCTTTTGCAGCGTCTGCTCGGCGAGGCAATCGGGGAGGACTTTCTCTGGGAGGGGCTGACCGCAAGTCCCCGCGAGAACGCTTATCGCATGAAGATGGAGTACTCCTTCGGCGATGCCTACCGGGATGGTCCGCTGACCCTCGGCATGCATAAGAGAGGAAGTCACTACGACATCGTGGAGACCGACCGTTGTGAGCTCGTGCATGAGGATCTGAACCTCGCGCTTCGGGAAACGCTGCGCTTCTTTCGGGAGCGGAAGGTGCCGTTTTATCACAAGTTGCGCCACGAGGGCTATCTTCGTTTTTTGCTCGCGCGCCGCGGCACACACAGAAAAGAACTCCTGCTCGATCTGGTCACGAGCTCTCAGCTTCCCAGGGAAGAGGAGAGAGAGCTGCTGCGTGCATGGCGGGAGCTCATGTGTTCCCTTCCGTTTGAGGCGAGCTTAAAGGGGCTGCTCCATACGGTCACCGATTCGGTTGCGGATGCGGTGAAAAACGAGAGAACGGAGGTACTCTTCGGCGAAGCGCAATTTGAAGAGGAGCTTTCCGGCCTTCGCTTTGCGATCACGCCGTTTTCGTTTTTCCAGAACAATGCGGACGGGGCCGAACTGCTCTATGAGAAGGTGGGACAGTATGTCGGTGAGACCGGCGGAAAGGTGGTCTTTGATCTCTACTCCGGCACGGGCACCATTGCCCAGCTGGTCGCCAAGCATGCGGAACGCACGGTCGGTGTTGAGTTAATCGAAGAGGCGGTGATCGCCGCGCGGGAAAATGCGGCGAGAAACGGGGTGCAAAACTGCCGCTTCATCGCGGGAGATGTCTTAAAGGTGCTGGACGAAATCGAGGAGAAGCCGGATATCATTATTCTCGACCCGCCGCGCGAGGGTGTGAACCGGAAGGCGCTCCGCAAGTTGATTCGCTACGGGGTTCCGCGCATTATCTATGTATCCTGTAAGCCCTCGAGCCTGGTCACCGATCTCGAAATACTTCGAGAGGGGGGCTATCATACCACGCGCGCTGCGGGCGTCGATATGTTTCCGCGGACACCGGGCGTGGAGGCCGTTCTCTTGCTGGAGAGACGAGAGCCTGCATCGGATGAGATGACGATATAAGACCGAACGTGGAAGTGCACGTTTTGGAAAGCTCGGGAGAGTACGGCTTGCGGCGCGGACCACGCAGCGGAAATCCGGAGTTACAACGGATGGAATCATAGAATTTGCTTGGCATATAGCCCGGGAGGTAGGACGTGGAGAAGAAAAGCGGAACAGAGCAGGCAGTGGAGCGTGTGCGCGAGATGGAAGGCATACTGAATCGCCACAGAGAAGAAATCGAGGCCATGAAAAAAGCGCTGCAAACCTTCAAGGATTCGCAGCGCGAGTATCAAAAATTGGTCAAGTACTATTATAGCAGGCATTTTCAGAGCGATGATAGACGTTGGAGTCGCGGAGAACTTGCGGAGCTTCCGAGTGTTGAAGTGTTGACAGAGGATGCGATTTGGGATCTTATGGGTGACAGCTATGAGCTTACGCTCGACATGCTGGAACTCGCAACCACGATGATACGCAATCGCTGAGTTTATTCTTCGCGGAAACGAATGCCGGTGTTTACATCCATCTCTTCGAGTATCGCAAGGGAGCGGAGGTCGATGCCGGCTTCTCGTATGCGCTTACCGCCGTCCTGAAAGCCCTTTTCAATGACGACACCGGCGCCAACCAAAGTGGCCCCGGCCTGTTCGACCAGCTGACAGAGCCCCAGTATGGCCTTGCCGTTTGCCAGAAAATCATCGACAATCAGAATGCGATCCTCCGGGGATAAGAACTTCTTGGAGACTATGATGTCGTTCGTATTCTTGTGGGTAAAGGATTCTACTTTTGCGGTGTAAACATCGCCGGCGATATTCAGAGAGCGAGATTTCTTGGCAAAGACAACCGGGACGTTAAAGTAACGCGCGGCAATGCAGGCAATGGCAATGCCGGAGGCTTCGATGGTCAGAATTTTATTGACTTCTCGATCTCCGAATTGGCGCTTAAATTCCTGCCCGATTTCCTCCAGCAGCGAGACATCGATCTGGTGGTTTAAGAATGAATCCACCTTCAGAATATTGCCCGCCTCAATCTTGCCATCCGCCACAATACGATCCTGTAACAGCTTCATTTGCATGATGCCATCCTCACTTTCCGCTCGATATAAATTGGAATAAGTGTAGCACAGCTCCGACGGACAGGCAAAGAGAAAGCGCAATCCGTTTGACAAAGTTAGATATGAATCCTATAATCCGGAGTATAGTCTATGCAGTCGATAGATTTGTAACTGGTTCACTTTGGCGCAAAAGACGGAGGAGAAGCATGGCAAGCAAGAAGGAACAGCGCGACGAGAGAGTGGAAGAACTCAAGAAGTCTGTGGAAGACCTGAAGGAACCTGTGAAGGCATTTACGGAACGCGTTAAGAAGACGGTGGGCAACGAAGCTAAATCAATCGCGGAAGATGCAAAAGCACTCGGAAAAGAGGCGAAAAAGCAGAGCGAGAAAGTAAAGAAGAGCGTCGAAAAGGCGGGTAAGACCGTAAAGTCCCGTGCGAAGAAGGTCGGTGATACCTTGAGCGGCAAGGAATCCGAAGTCAAGGTTTTTGTGGAGTACGGTGAGAAGCAGCTTTCGACGGAAGACCTTGCGGCGCGCGCAAAAGAGGCTTATCTCGGAGCGAATCCCTTGGCCGAAATCAAGACGCTTGAACTCTATGTAAAGCCCGAAGAAGGTGCAGCTTATTATGTCGTAAACGGAGAGGCATCTCCGGAGTTCAAGCTGGTATTTTAAAGCTTAAACTATAGAAGAAACAGAACAGAAGAAACAGAGAAATCCCCGGCGAGACGAAATCCGCCGGGGATTTTTTTGCAATTCCGCAATCTTGTGATACAGCGCGAGAGAGCCGCGCAAAAAGCGCTGCGCCGTGTACAAGCAGACCTTATTGTGTTAGGATAGTAGATAGATTATCAACGGCAAAACAGGCCTTTTTATTCGTTTTCAGAGGAGTCATTATGTACGATCAGCAGGCAATATGGGTAGGTAGTTCCGGAGACGTACACTGCAATCTTCGCCTAAGCAGGCAAATCGACACGGCTTAATTGCGGGCGCAACCGGAACCGGTAAAACGGTCACTCTAAAGGTGATGGCAGAGTCCTTCAGTGATGCGGGTGTCCCCGTGTTTCTCGCGGATGTCAAGGGAGACCTTGCGGGTATGTGCCGCCCGGGGGAGGACAGCGCGGATATGCAGGAGCGCATTGCGCGCTTCGGACTCGCGGAGGCGGGCTTTCGCTACCGGGCTTATCCGACGGAATTTTGGGATATTTTCGGCAAGAAGGGCTTGCCGCTTCGCACGACGGTTTCGGAGTTCGGACCGCTGCTGTTCTCCCGTCTCTTGGAGCTGAATAAGATTCAAAGCGATCTCCTTGAGATCATCTTTCGCATTGCGGACGAGGATGGCTTACTGCTCCTCGATATGAAGGATTTAAAGGCGATGGTTCGCTATGTGGAAGACAACGCGGAGACTTACCGCGATACCTACGGCAACATCGGTAAGGCGAGCACGGGCGCTATACTCCGCGCGCTTGTGGCCCTCGAGGGTAAGGGCGGGGAGCAGTTCTTCGGCGAACCCGCACTGCAGATTTCCGATTGGATGCGTGTGGATGCCGAAGGCAGGGGATACGTGAATATTCTGGATTCAACCTCTCTGATTCAGGATCCGACCATTTATTCGACCTTCATGCTTTGGATGCTGAACGAGCTCTTCACGGAGCTTCCGGAGGCGGGCGACCTTGAGAAACCCAAAATGGTATTTTTCTTCGATGAGGCGCACCTGCTCTTTGACGGTGCTCCCAAGTCCTTATTGGATAAGATAGAACAGGTGGTTAAATTGATTCGCTCGAAGGGAGTCGGCGTCTACTTTATCACCCAAAATCCGGCGGATATTCCGGGCGGGGTACTGGCACAGCTCGGCAACAAGTGCAACATGCGCTTCGCGCTTACACCCCGGCAGAACAGAAGGGCGTCAAGGCAGCGGCCGATTCCTTCCGAAAGAACCCGGCCTTCGACACGGCGGAAGCCCTGCAGGGCTTAAAGACCGCGGAAGCGCTGATATCCTTCCTCGATGAGGGCGGTGCGCCGGAGGAAGTGCGGATTGCATCCATACTCCCGCCGCAGTCCAAGTTCGGCGCTTTGGATGCCATCACGCAGCAGGCGGCGATTTTGACCAGTACCCTGCGTGAGAAGTACGCAAATGAAATCGACCGCGAGTCGGCGTATGAGTTACTGTTAAAGCGTGTCGACGAAGAAGCGGCAGCTGCGGCGAAGGCAAGAGAAGAGGCCGAGGCAGAGAAGCAGGCGGCGAAGGAAGCGGCGGCGGCCGAGAAACAGGCGGAAAAGGAAGCGGCGGCAGCCGAACGACAGGCAGCGAGAGAGGCAGCCGCAGCGGAGAAGCAGGCGGCGAAGGAAGCGGCAGCGGCAGAGCGCGAAGCAAAAAAGAAGGCGACACAGCAAAAGCGCGTCGTCGCCTCTATCGGAAGCTCGGTCACCGGAACCATCGGCAGAGAGGTCGGCAAGCAGCTCGGTAAGAGTGCGGGCGGCAGTTTCGGCAAGCAGCTCGGTGGAAATGTCGGTGCAAGCCTCGGACGCGGTCTCTTGAAGACACTGTTAAAGTTCTGATGCGACTTACAGCGGTTTTGTTTGATTTGGACGGCACGCTGACCGAGTCGGGCGAAGGCATTATGAATGCAGCGCGCGCCGGACTTTCGGCGGTCGGTAGAGAGGCGGGAGACAGTAAGATGCTCAAAAAACTGATCGGGCCGCCGCTCTCCGAGGGCTTTTTACAGATATACGGACTCGGAAGCGAAGAAATACCGAACGCGGTTCGCGCATTTCGAGCCTATTACGAGAGCAAGGGCATTTTTGAAAACAAGCTTTACCCGGGGGCGGCGGAATTGCTGCAGACACTTGAGGTGAGCGGCAAAAAACTGTATCTTGCAAGTTCCAAACCGGAGTTTCAGGCGAAACGGGTGCTCGCACATTTTTCACTCGACACATTTTTTGCGGGTGTTGCGGGCGGTGATGACAGCCGTGACGGCGGAGACAAGGAAAAAATCATGGCGCGGCTCATTTCGGCGTACGCAATCGATGTTAGAAGTGCTGTTATGGTCGGAGATCGCGCCTACGATGTGCGCGCGGCACGCAGCATGGGTATGCCGAGTATCGGTGTCGACTACGGCTACGGAAGCCGGAGAGAATTGGAAGAGGCCGGCGCAAGCTATATTGTTTCTTCGATACATTCTCTGCAGGAACTCCTCATGCGAGGGCTGAACGCATAAAAGACCGGAAGAAAGGGAGGCCAGTTATGATAGAGCTTGGCGCAATGAAACGAGACAGTATTGTGAAGCTGTGTGAAGACAGCCGCATTTCACTGGTGCGAGCTGCCGCGGAAGGAAAGGGGCGAGCGTTTGTGCCGACCTTGGAAAGTCCTTCCTGCTGCCTGGTTCTGACCGGCGGATTCTCTTATCTGGTCGGAATGCCGCCGCGCGGCGCGGCCTCTCTCGACCTTTATCACGTATTGGCAAAAGAGTGCGGGGATACCAGCATACTCGCGGAAGATGTGCGCTGGGATGAGTGGATTGAAACGAAATTTTCAGGTCGTTTTCGCACGGTTTCCCGTTATCTCCTGCGCGCGCCGGAAGAGGGCTTTGACTTTGAGGCCTTGGAGCGGCGAATCAAGGTGCCGGCGGAATATGAAATTCGTGAGGTCACGGCGCCGCTCTTCAAGCGACTCGGTGAGCTTCGCTTCAGTGAGAATCTGACGGCGAGTTTTGCGGATGCGGATGTCTTTGCGGCCTACGGAATCGGCTACGTTGCCCTGCAAGACAAAGTTCCTGTCAGTGCCTGCCTCGCGTATGTGCACAGTGAGGAAATCATGGATGTAAAGGCGGCCACGGAGAAGGGCTACCGGCACAAGGGACTGGCTTCGGCGTCCGGCGCCTCGCTTTTACTCCGCTTCAGGGATAAGACCAGAATTCCGGATTGGGATGCGGACAGCCTCTTTTCCGCGAGCCTCGGCGAGCGTCTCGGTTATCACACGGAGCGCGAGTACAAGGTCTATCAAATTGCGGTCGAATAAAAAACTTTACGCCCGGGATAAAGCGTCGTATAATACAGCTATAGCAGACAGCACCTGAAATGTACGACAATCTTACCAATTTTGAACCTGCAAGTTTATGACAGGGAGACAAAAGATACAAAGTCGGATGTCAGGCCACGTTCGGTGGAAGACAAATGGCTGTGTTCGGTCACCCACCTGGCACTGCCAGGCGTCAATACGTAAGACCGGCATTTTGGGGCTGTTTTTTATGAAGAAAGAGCAGCGTTTGGCTGCTCTTTTTGTTGAGCAAGGAAGGGATATGATTAACGATCAAAATCAAAAACACGTTTCTTGGGGCATCACAGCCTTTGCGGTCATAGCGGCGGCACTCTTTTTTTCCTTTGTCTTAGAGCATTTGGGACCGATTACGGTATTCCTCGGAAAACTGGTCGATATCTTAATGCCGGTTATCTACGGTGCTGTCATGGCATTTTTGATGGCCCCCACCTATCAGCTCGTGTCTACTTCGGTCGCGGGGTGGTTAAGGCCGGGGACTGCGGCAAATACGCCGGTCGGTAAGGCGGTGAATACGCCGGTCGGCAAGGCGGTGATGGCAAAATTCCGCGGCGGTTCCAGTACCAAGTTTTTCACGGAGGCTGAGCGTCTTCGCAAGGAGAAGAATGCGGAACGCATCGGTAAAATGGTTGCGACCTTTACCTGTATTATTGTGATTCTGGCTGTTTTGACGGCGTTGATTGCCATGCTGATCCCGCAGTTGATTACGGGTGTCTCGGATTTAACCAACAGCCTACCGAAGGGAGCAAATTCCGTCAGCGCTTGGATTCAGATTCTGTTTCAGGGTAAGAATCCGGAGCTGGAAGAGATGGTGCTCGAGGGCTACGGGCAGATTTCGGATACCCTGGCGCATTGGATTTCGGCGGATTTCATGCCGAACCTCAATAAGTATCTGACCCAGATGACCAGCGGCGTGATGCGTCTCTTTGTGGTTCTGAAGAACTTTTTCATCGGTCTCATCGTCATGGCTTACGGGCTCAACATGAAGGAGGCATTGGCTGCGCAGTCTAAGCGTATTCTCTATGCATTGTTACCGCGTCGGGTTGCGAATGAGGTTGTATCCGAACTCCGCTATGTGAAATGGGTGTTCTCGAGCTTTATTGTCGGTAAGATTATTGACTCCGTGATTATCGGCATCATCTGCTACATCTGCATGAGTTTTATGAAGATGCCGTATGCACTCCTCATCAGTGTGTTTGTCGGTGTGACCAATGTGATTCCGTTCTTCGGACCTTTTGTCGGTGCCATCCCGAGCGCGTTTATTTTGCTCATGGTGTCGCCGATTACGACCCTGCAATTTCTGATTTTCATCTTGGTATTGCAGCAGTTTGACGGCAACATACTCGGACCGCGCATACTCGGATCGACTACCGGTATGTCGAGTTTTTGGGTGCTCTTCTCCATTTTGTTCTTCGGAGGTCTCTGGGGCATAGTCGGCATGGTGGTCGGAATTCCGACCTTTGCCGTACTTACCAGGCTCAGTGAACGCGCACTGGCGCATTTCTTGCGACGAAAAAAAATTACCGGTGGCGGAAGAGTGCTATGATAATCTGGAGCGCATCGACGAGGAAGACGGCAGTTTTCGGTATGAGACGAAGGGTAAAAAGCGCTGACGGTATTTGCAATTCATGAAAACTTAGGCTATAATTCGACTAAAATCACGGAAGTGAGGATGAGAATATGACTTTATTGGAAGTATGGAGAACCAAAGCATACGGAGACCAGCTGAGCAAGGAAGAGCAGGAGCAGCTCTGGACCGATTATTTTCGCGTGGAGAAGGGCATCTATGAGAAGCTGCTCGCGGATGTGACCAAGGTGGAGCGCGGCACGGTAAAGGAGCTTGCAGAGAAGTACGGAACGGATATTCAGACCATGACCGGTTTCCTGGATGGCATCAGCGAGAGCCTCAAGCAGGACATTCCGACCGAAACCATGGATGAGAACACCGAGATTGTGCTTGAAATCGATCCGGAGAAACTCTACTACAACATGGTGGAGGCAAAGGCGGATTGGCTCTACGGTCTCGAGGCATGGAATCACATCCTGAGCGAAGAGAGAAGAAAAGAGTTGTACCGCGAACAGAAGCAGAGCGGTACGGTGCGCAAGGAAGTTAAAATCGGCAGAAACGATCCCTGCCCCTGCGGCTCCGGTAAGAAATATAAGCACTGCTGCGGCAGAAACGCATAAGTTTGGCTCCGCTCTCGGGACGTGGGAGAGCGGAGTCTTTTTGTATCGAGACCGGACTTGAGAAGGAGAGCGCAGATGGAGGCTTATCAGAGTTTTGCAAAACTCTACGATTTATTTATGGACGGCGTTCCCTATGATGCGTGGTGCGAACAGACTGAGCGTCTCCTTGGGCGCTTCGGCATTACGGAAGGCATCGTCGCGGAGCTTGGCTGCGGTACGGGAAACTGTACCGAACGCCTCGCTGCCGCAGGCTTTGACATGATAGGGATCGACAATGCGGAGGAGATGCTTGAGGAGGCCATGCAAAAGAAGTTGCGTTCCGGCAGCAACAGCCTCTACCTCTGTCAGGACATGCGGGAATTTGAACTCTACGGGACTTGCCGCGCGATGATAAGCCGTTGCGATTCGATGAACTATCTCTGTACGGCGGAAGACTTAAGAATAGTATTTCGCCTGGTCAACAACTACCTGGATCCCGGCGGCATCTTCCTCTTCGACATGAATACCGTATATAAGTATGAGCACTTGCTCGCGGATAACAGCTTTGCGGAAACAAGGGAAGAGGGAAGTTTTATCTGGGAAAACCACTACGACAGAGAGACGCGCGAAAATATTTATGATATGACCTTCTATCTGCGGGAGACGGAAGCGCTTTTTCGCAGATCGGAGGAGACCCATATACAGCGCGCCTATACCTTAGAGGAAGTGCGACATGAGGCAGAGGCTGCGGGACTTGTATTTCTCGAGGCCATGGATGCGGAGACGGAAGGACCGCTTATCGAAGAGAGCGAGCGCATGCTGATCTTATTGCGCGAACAGGGAAAGGAAGTTTGAAATGAGTGATTATATTGTGAGAGCCTATGCGGAGGGTGGTATGGTGCGCGCCTTTGCGGCGACAACGGGAGAGTTGACGGAAGAGGCAAGACGCATACACAACACGAGCCCCATTGTCACAGCGGCCTTGGGACGTCTTATGACAGCGGGGCTCATGATGGGGGCAATGATGAAGGACAAAAAGGACCTTCTGACCATCAAAGTGGACGGAGACGGCCCCATGCGCGGTCTTTTGGTAACTGCGAACAATGCGGGTGAGGTCAAGGGATATCCGTTTGAGCCGGTGGTTATCTTACCGGCGAACGAGCTCGGCAAGCTGGATGTTGCCGGTGCGGTCGGCAAGGGAAGCCTGACGGTGATTTCGGATCTCGGATTAAAGGAGCCCTATGTGGGACAGGTGGAGCTGGTGTCCGGAGAAATCGCAGAAGATCTTGCCTACTACTATGCTTCGAGCGAACAGGTGCCCTCCGGTGTGGGCCTCGGTGTCCTGATGAATCAAGACAACACGGTGAACTGCGCGGGCGGTTTCATTGTACAGCTCATGCCGAATTGTCCCGAGGAAGTAATCACGGCGCTCGAAAATAGATTGAAGACAGTCGGCTCGGTCACCAACTTCTTAAAGGAGGGAAAGACCCCCGAAGATATTCTCGCCTGGATTTTTGAAGGCATGGAGTGGAAACTCACGGAAAAGCTCCCCTGCCGTTTCCACTGCGACTGCTCGAGAGAGCGGGTCGAGAAGGCACTCATCAGCCTCGGCAGTGCAGAGCTTAAGAGCATGGCGGAGGAGCAAAAACCCGCAGAGCTTCATTGCCATTTCTGCGGAAAGTCTTATTCGTTTACGCCCGAAGAACTGACGGCACTCGAGAAGGGGGCACACTGACGCTCATACAATGCGGGGTGGCGTTTCAGCCAGCGCATATAGCCGAGCGTGTAGCGCTCTCCCTTGTCGCGGAGCATATAAAGCAGTTTTTCGAGCAGTGCCCGGGTCTCGGGATGCAGTAGCTTCCCTTCCCCCTTGGAAAGATAGTAGCCGAGGGGGACGGCATCGGTATAATCTTTACCGCTGTATACCTTAGAGGCCGCAATGCGGTCGCAGACCATCTCGAGGACAAAGCGGAGCGGCATTTTTAACCCGACCCAGCCGCGCGCGGGATCGATATCCACCCAGTACTCATAGTGGTGGCGATTGCGCCCTTTGTGATGCAGCCAGGCGAGAGAGTAGCCGCGTTCTTTTCGCTCTGCGGCGTTGGGAGAGCGTATGCCCTGGTAATAACGGACACCGGTTATAAATTCGGTCGGTGAATATTTTTGAGAGGTCATGGGCTAGGCCCCTGCCGAACAAGACCCACTTTGAAGCAGAGATCCATGACAGTCAACTTGTGTTTGGTAATCGTCAAAAAAATGTTTGATTGTGTTTTTTTGTATAAAATAAAACTCTCATCAAAAAAATAATCCCTTCAAATTGTCGAAATTATTTGACAGTAGGCGCAACATATGCTATTGTACCGAGGGTTGCAGAAGTCTGCAAGCCACAGATTATTTTTTCGGAGGAACACCGGTTATGAGCAAGGGTACAGTCAAGTGGTTTAACAACCAGAAGGGTTACGGATTCATCTCGGACGAGGGCGGCAATGATGTTTTCGTGCACTATTCCGGCCTGAAGATGGATGGTTTCAAGACTCTTGAGGAGGGCGCAAAGGTCGAGTACGAGATTGTCGACGGCGCTAAGGGACCGCAGGCTACCAACGTCTTGGTGATTGAGTAAACCGGTTCCCTCGGGAAACGACTATTCATGAGATCAAACAGAGAAGAACCGAAGATCGCAGTTGCGACTTCGGTTCTTTTTTTGTTCGTGTTCCGACCATTCCTCTTCGCTGCCGGTATACCCGCGGCAAAATACGGAGAGGGGAAGGAACTCAGTTTCGAAGTTTAAACGCGGTGAGTGTCGCGCTTAGATAGGTTTCGCAAAGGGCACTGTCCTCGCGGAGAGCGGAGAGCGGTAGGTAGAGCGGTGTGGTGTTTATTCCGCGTTGAAAACAGCGTGCTTCGGTCTTCATTCGCTTGGGGAGCGCCACAAAGTCTCCGGTGAAGGGAAGACGCGCACTTTCTCTGGTGGCTTTTTCCCGTGCATCGGCATCGACAAAGGCAGCTAACGTTTTGGGTAGCAGACTTCCGTCCTCTTTCAGAATATAGTAGTTGCGATAATCCTTGAGATAGTGGTACAGCGTTCCGGAGAAACGCGGAAGCCGAATAGAGATGTGCGTTTCCGCTGCGTGGAGTGCCATGGTTTCGGTTTCGCGGGATAGTGAAAAGGGGAGCGAAACAGCGCTTTCTGCGGTGATACAAAAGTTTTCGTTGCGCTCGGAAATGCGGGTATTTACAAAAGGGCCTCGAAAAAAATGCGGGAATGCGCAAGAGGGGAAAAGTTGCGGGAGAAAGCTGACATCCGCAGCATTGTGTCCGATCAGATTTTTGCAGCAAGTATTCATCCCTTGTCGTAAGCCAAGACCTATACCGGTCAATCAGTTCTGCGCCGCTGTAGGGATCCTTTCTTGTAAGTTGCAAGCGCTGCTCCAGTGCGCGTTGGGTGAGTTTTTGGGTAGCAAAGAGCGAACGAAACGGTGCCACGCTCGCATAGAAATCCAGGCTGTCCTTCCGGTCGAGCGGATAAGGAAGATGATACTGCGCGCTGCATGCGCTGAGAAAGGGGAGGTCAAAGCGATCCCCGTTAAAATGTACCAGTGTGCGGAAGGGCGCGGCAAAATCAAAAAAGCTGCGCAGCAGTTCCTGTTCTTCGGAAAGAGAAGCGGCAAACCACTGTCTCAGAACAGCGGGCCCTGCTTCCGGAAAGCAAAGTGCTCCAATTAAATAAATCTGTGCGGAACCCGGGCTGAGGCCGGTGGTTTCGATGTCAAAAAAAGAGCAGGGAAGAGAGCTCTGTCCCGTCCGGAATTGCCTCGAGTGCGCAGAGATAAGGCTCGCGCGGCAGTTTTGTTTCAAAGCAAAGCATGAAGGACCTCCTCTCGCAATTTGATACTCCAGTATACGCCTTCCTTGTTAGATTGAAAAGGCTGTGCTAAACTAGACAACAGGGAAAGTTTCGGAAGGCAGGAGCAAACTATGATTTCCTATATAAAAGGGACGCTCATCGCGGTCGGTGAGAGCGAAGTGATTGTGGAGGCGGGTTCTTTCGGCATAGAAGTAAAGACATCCCGCGCGGTCATAGATCGGCTTCCGCCCCCGGGTAAAGAGCTTGTGCTGTATACGCATTTTAAGCTGAGCGAGGATGCGGTAGCACTCTATGGCTTTGACAGAGAGGCGGATCTCCGCCTCTTTCGCGCGCTGATTGCTGTGAGCGGAATCGGTCCGAAGGGAGCGCTCGCAGTGCTCTCGGCACTGGAACCCGAAGCGCTGAAGCTCGCCGTTTTAAGCGGGGATGCCAAGGCAATCGCAAAGGCACCCGGTGTCGGCATACGGACCGCCGAGCGAATTATCTTGGAACTGAAGAATAAGGATGTCGTACAAGAACTTACGACAGGCGGTGTCGCAGCGGCTCCTTCCGAGAATCGCGCGATGGCGGATGCCATGGACGCGCTGGTGCAGCTTGGCTACAGTGTGAGCGAGGCTGCGCGTGCCGTTCGTGCGATACCGGATGCGGAACATAAGGACAGCGAAACGCTGCTTCGCGAGGCGCTCCGGCAGTTCTGAGCTTGAGAGGAAAATATGGAGCGTAGAATTATAACGACGGAGCTTGCAAGCGAAGAGCTCAGATTTGAGCAATCGCTGCGTCCGCAGCGCTTGCGAGAATATATCGGTCAAAAGAAATTGAAATCCATGTTGCAGGTCTATATCGATGCCGCGCGACAGCGCGGGGAGAGTCTCGATCACGTTCTCTTTTACGGTCCGCCCGGACTCGGAAAGACAACGCTTTCCGGTATTATTGCCAATGAGATGGGGTCTCATTTAAAAATCACCTCAGGCCCGGCCATTGAGAAGCCGGGGGATATGGCGGCAATCCTGAATCATCTGCAGGAGGGCGATGTGCTCTTTGTCGATGAAATTCATCGTCTGAACCGTCAGGTGGAAGAAGTGCTCTATCCCGCAATGGAAGACTTTGCGATAGACATTGTGCTTGGAAAAGAGAGCAACGCAAAGAGCATACGGCTTTCGTTGCCGCATTTTACCCTGGTCGGTGCAACGACACGGGCGGGTCTTCTCTCGGCACCGCTTCGGGATCGCTTCGGTGTGGTACAGCGCCTCGAGTTTTACGAACAGGATGAGCTGCAGGAGATTGTGCTCCGCTCGGCAAAAGTACTCGGCGTGACCATCAATGCGGCGGGTGCTTCGGAACTCGCGCGTCGTTCCCGCGGAACGCCGCGGCTCGCGAATCGGCTGTTGCGTCGGGTGCGCGACTTTGCGGAGGTGAAATACGGCGGAGAAATCACAGAGGAGGTTGCGCGCGATGCTCTGAACCTTCTGGATGTGGATACCTGTGGTTTGGATGCCGGTGACCGCACCATACTGAATCTCATCATAGATATGTTTCACGGCGGACCGGTGGGGCTGGATACACTGGCGGCGGCGCTCGGAGAGGACGCCGGCACGCTGGAAGAGGTCTATGAGCCCTACCTTCTGATGCAGGGCTTTATCATTCGAACACCGCGCGGCAGAGTCGCGACGGAATACGCATACAAGCATTTGAATCGAAAAAAGGAAGATGAGGGGCAAGCAGATGCGTGACGAACAGAATCGACAGGGAAGTACAGAAGTCATTATCGACGGTAAGGTAATTCCGCTTTCCGGCGGCGACAGCGCCTATCTTCGCCAAGTCGCGGCTTATATCGACAACAAGATTGCGGAGTTGCGGCAAAATCGCGCCTACGCACGCCAGAACAGCGAGCGGAGAGCGCAGATACTCTGGCTGAATCTTGCGGACGATTGCCTGCAAGCGCGGGCGGAGAGTGCCGAGTTGAAGGAAGAAGCCGCGGCACACGCAGCCGAGGTCTATTCGCTGAAGCGGGAATTGGTAGAGCAGCGACTCCGCATGGAAGGGCTCAAGAAGGACGGCAAAGCAGATGCGGCAGAAGCGGTTTCTGTCGAAGAAAAGCAGAAGACAGAGGCGGCGCTTGCCGAAGCGGAGCGGAAAAACGCGGAGCTGGAAGCGGAGATATCAAATCTGGAAGCGGAGAAGACGAGCCTCGAAGCAATCAATGCGGGGCTGGAAGCGGAAAAAGAACGCTTGGAAGAACGCGTCCGTGAACTGGAGGAGGCGCTGGCAGCCGAAAAGCAGCGCAGTCAAAATCTTGAGAGCGAGCTGGATGACTTGCTCGCGAAGTAAAACAGATAGCAGGGAAGAATGAGAAAGCAAACACCGGAACTTTTGGCGCCCGCCGGCTCTTTGGAGAGCCTTCGGGCGGCAGTCAATGCGGGGGCGGATGCCGTTTATGTCGGCGGTGCGAAGTATGGCGCAAGGGCCTATGCGGAGAATCCCGAAGAGGAAGATCTCATCGCGGGTCTGCGCTATGCGCACCGCTTCGGCGTTCGAGTCCATTTGACCGTGAATACCCTCCTCAAAGAGGCAGAGCTTCAGGCGCTGCCGGAGTATATTGCGCCTTATTATGAAGCGGGATTGGATGCAGCAATCGTACAGGACTTGGGAGCCCTGGCTGTTCTGCATAAGCAGTTCCCGCTTCTTTCCCTGCATGCGAGCACCCAGACCACTGTTACGGGACCGGAGTCGGCGCGACTTTTCCGTAGTCTCGGGGTGAGTCGCGTGATTCCGGCACGGGAGCTCAGTTTGGAAGAATTGGTGCGAATCAAGCAAGAGACCGGACTCGAGGTGGAAAGCTTTGTCCACGGCGCACTCTGTTACGCCTATTCCGGCCAGTGTTTTATGTCGAGTCTGCTCGGCGGCAGATCCGGAAACCGCGGGCGCTGTGCACAGACCTGTCGCTTACCTTACAGTTTGGTGCGAGATCATGAGAAACCGTCGAAGCAGAGTCTTCTGTTGAGCTGTAAAGATCTCTGTAGTCTGGATTTAATTCCGATGCTCGCGGCAAGCGGCATAGACAGCCTGAAAATCGAGGGGCGCATGAAGAGTCCGCGATACACGGCGGGCGTGGTCTCCATTTGGAGAAAATACCTGGATCTCTATGCGAGAGAGGGGGAAGAGGGCTTTTCCGTTGCGGCGGAGGATAGAGCAAGGCTTCTGGATCTCTTTGACCGCGGCGGGCAAACCGAGGGCTATTACCGCAAGCATAACGGTCGCGATATGATAGTGCTCGGGGAGAAGAAAGATAAACGGAAACCGAATCTTCCGTATGAGGAAGAACTGGAACAGCGCTACGTGAAGACGGAGCGAGAGCTGTTGCTGCGCGGAAGCTTTCGTCAGCGAGCCGGGGAACCGCTCTGTCTCACAGTCAGCGCGGAAGTGAAACATCTCGGAATGGTGAGTGCCGAGGTTACGGGAGAGGTTGCGGAGCGAGCGCGCACGGCCGGAAGCAGTCCGGAAGCGGTACGAGAACGTCTGCTGAAAACCGGTGGCACGGGATTTCGATTTTCGGAGCTTGCGGTTTCCATCGAAGAGGGATTTTTCTTCCCGGTCAAGCAATTGAACGAACTGAGGCGGCAGGCGCTGGAAGCAATTTCCGCAACAATCGACTCGCGCTTTGTACGCAATACTGTTCGCCCCACAGAGACTGTTTCCGGGTCGAAGACAGAGGCTTTGACCGATACTGTTTTCGGAGGACGGACAGAAGGCGGACCTCCGGCTATTCATGTGAGTTGTGATTCCGGGGAACAGCTTAAGACGGTTGCGGCCATGTCCGAGGTCACTATGATTTCGTTCGGCTCCGACAGTCTGCCGCCGGAGCAGTGGGGCACTGCGATTTCGGAAATTCATGAGGCCGGAAAACAAGCCTATCTTCTTCTTCCGCAGATTTTCAGAATGGAAGCCGAGCGGTTTTTCACAGCTCAAGCGGAAGTGCTTGTAAATCTTCCTTCGATGCCCTGATGGTTCGAAATCTGGAGGAACCCGGATTTTTCGCGAAACTATACGAGAGCAGGGGCAAGAACTGTCCCGGCTTACTCTTTGACTTTCAAGTCTACGGTATGAATCGGGAGGCACAGCGCTGTCTCAGAAACTTCGGCGCGGTCCGGCTTACTCTGCCGATCGAAGAAACCGCGCGCGAACTGCGTGCCTTGGAGACAGAGGGACAAGAGTTGGTGGTTGCCGGAAGGTTACCGATGATGGTCAGTGCGAACTGTGTCAAAAAGACGGCGGCCCGCTGTGACCATAAGGCTGAGTACATGCAACTTCGGGACCGTCGCATGATGGATATGCCGGTGAGAACCCATTGCACCTTCTGTTATAATACCATATATAATGCAGCGCCCCTGAGTCTCAGCGGAGTGGCGGCAGAATTGCGCGAACTGAAGCTTGGTGCGGTGCGCTTGTTGCTCACGGATGAGAACGCGGAGCAGAGTCGCGCCGCAGTGCGCTCTCTGCATCGAAGCTTTGTACTGGGAGAGCGGGACGTTGCGGAGGCGTACGAGAACTTTACACGCGGGCATTTTCGGAAGGGCGTGGAGTAAATTCGGACGAAAGCTACGCTTCGGAAAGTGCTTGTATCACATAGCTGTCAGTAGTACACTTACATTTAATTTTGGATATGCGTCGCGCAGGAGGGATTGCAAATGGTCGAAGCAACGAGCTGCGGCGGCATCGTGATCTTTCACGGAAAGATCCTGCTGCTCTATAAGAATTACAGAAATCGCTATGAGGGCTGGGTGCTCCCAAAGGGAACGGTCGAAGAGGGAGAGAACTTTGAGACCACCGCTCTCCGAGAAGTCAAAGAAGAGACGGGTGTCAGCGCACACATTGTCGAATACATCGGCAAGAGTGAATATACGTTTAATGCGCAGGCGGAACTTGTGGATAAGAGTGTCCACTGGTTCTTGATGAGCGCTGACAGCTATTACTCTAAACCGCAGCGGGAGGAGTTCTTTATGGATTCTGGTTATTACAAGTATCACGAAGCATGGCATCTTTTGAAATTTGCCAATGAGAAGGCAATGTTGGAAAAGGCCTATGCGCGTTATCAAGAGCGTAAGCGAAATCGCATGAACGAATCCGACTAGGACAACGCACTATTAAATTAGGAAGGAAGAGGGCGGAACACAATGATTAAACTGGACCACAGCTCAGTCATGAATCTGGAAAATGCAATGCGCGGTGCGCGCAACCCGCTGAATTCTTGGGCGAGAAGCGATAGCTATTATGACGAAACGGGAAATTATGTGCTGGGGGAAAACGACCTCGGTCTGGCAAAGCGATTGCGCAAGGCAGGGAGCGACCACCGCAAGTACATGAGACAGATTTTTGTCTCGGTGGACATCACGGCACCGCTGTACTGGTGGAAAGAGTACGATACCTATAAGGTCGCGACGGTCGCAAACTCAACCTCAACCATGCATAAATTCACAGTAAACCGTTTACGCGCGAAGACTTCTCACACGATCATATGAGTGAAGAGGCGCTTGCGGCACTGGACAGCATGATTGAGGTCCTGGAGCGGTTGCGACTTCGCTTTGTGGAAACCAAGGACAAGCAGGCGTGGTACTCCATGATCCAGTTGTTGCCGGAGAGTTACGAGCAGCTCCGTACCTGTAGCTTTAACTACGAGACACTGGTACATATTTATTTTGCGCGCCGGGATCATAAGTTGGAGGAGTGGCATCGTTTCTGCGACTGGATACTGGAACTGCCCTATGCGAGAGAGCTTATTTTGGGAGAGGAAGCATGATTCTGATCGCGGCGGTGGACAGAGCCTGGGCCATCGGGAAGGGCGGTAAACTTCTGGTCAAAATCCCGCGTGATCAGCAACTGTTTCTTGAGGAGACCCTCGGCAAAACGGTCATCATGGGGCGAAAGACCTTTTTGGATTTGCCGGGGCAGCAGCCGCTCTACGGCAGGCGCAATCTGGTGTTGAGCCGGGACCCCGATTTTTCGCCAAAGGGGGTCACCGTTTGTCGAAGCATTGAAGAAGTGTTGGAAAAAGCTGAGCGGAATTCCGGAAGATGAGATTTTTCGTGTGTGGCGGAGAGGGAATCTACCGAGATTTCCTACCTTACGCGGATAAGGCAGAGTTGACGAAAATCGATTACCGCTATGATGGGGACCGCTTCTTTCCGAATCTTGATGAAGATCCGGACTGGAAGCTCACACAGGAGAGTGAGGAAGAGACCTATTTCGATCTTCCTTTTTCTTTTTGCCGCTATGAGCGCGTGCGCGGCGGTGTGAGAAAAGCATGAATTTGCGGTACGGCAATAGAACAAAGGAGAACCCTTATGTATAGAATCATAACGAAGAGAAAACTTGCGGAGCAGATTTGGTTCATGGATCTTGAGGCACCGCGTGTCGCGGGGAAATGTCTGCCGGGTGAGTTTTTGATTGTAAAAATCGATCGCTACGGAGAGCGCATTCCGTTGACTGTCTGCGACTATGATCGGGAGAAGGGGACCATTGCCATTGTATTCCAAGTGGTAGGCTCAAGCAGCGCACGTATGGCGGAGCTGGAAGTGGGAGATTGCTTTGAAGATGTTGTGGGACCCTTGGGACGTCCGTCGGAGCTCACCCACAAGACAGCGAAAGAACTTCAAAAGATGAACATTCTTTTTGTCGCCGGCGGTGTCGGCACGGCACCGGTCTATCCGCAGGTCAAGTGGCTCAAGGAGCAGGGCGTCGTCGCGGATGTTGTGCAAGGTGCAAAGACCAAGGATTTGGTGATACTTGAAGAGGAGATGCGGGCGTTGGTCGGAGATCATCTTTACATCACCACCGATGACGGTTCCTACGGTTTCCACGGCCTTGTTACCGCAAAGGTAGAAGAGTTGGTGGAAAAGGAGGGCAAGCACTACGATCTCTGCGTTGCCATCGGCCCGATGATTATGATGAAGTTTGTCTCCTTGCTCACCAAGAAACTCGGCATTCCGACCATTGCCAGCATGAACCCCATCATGGTGGACGGCACCGGTATGTGCGGTGCATGTCGACTGATTGTCGGCGACGAGGTAAAGTTTGCCTGCGTGGACGGTCCCGAATTCGACGCGCACCTCATTGATTTCGATCAGGCGATGAAGCGAGCAAGAATGTACGCGAGCGAAGAGGGGCGAGAGTATCTCAAGTACAAGGAAGGAAAGACGCACCACGGCGGCTGCGGAAATTGCGGAGGTCAGCAGTAATGGACATGATGAAGAGAGTCCCGATTCGGGAGCAGGCACCGGAAGAACGCGCACACAACTTTGAGGAGGTCTGTCTCGGTTACACCGAAGAAGAGGCGAGAGCGGAGGCGTCGCGCTGTCTGAATTGCAAGAATCCGCGCTGTGTTGCCGGATGTCCCGTGTCGATTGATATTCCGGGCTTTTTGCAGCAGGTCATTGCGGGACAGGAAGCAAAGCAGCCGGGATTATTGCGGAGAGTTCCGCGCTTCCGGCGGTTTGCGGTCGTGTCTGCCCGCAGGAGACCCAGTGCGAAGGCGTTTGCATTCGCGGTATTAAGGGCGAGCCGGTTGCAATCGGCAAGCTCGAGCGCTATGTCGCGGACTGGGCGCGTGAGCATAACCTTGAACCGGAGAACCATTCCGAGAAGAACGGACAGCGCGTTGCTGTCATCGGTGCGGGCCCCGCGGGACTTACCTGTGCCGGGGAACTTGCAAAACTCGGCTACGAAGTCAAAATCTTCGAGGCACTCCATGAGCCGGGCGGTGTGCTGGTCTACGGTATTCCGGAGTTCCGTTTGCCGAAGGACACGGTAGTGGCCCACGAAGTGGAGAACGTGAAGAAACTCGGTGTTGAGATTGAGACCAACACCATAGTCGGCAAGTCTGTCTCCGTGGACGATCTTCTGGATCACGAGGGCTACGATGCTGTCTTCATCGGATCCGGAGCAGGCCTGCCGATGTTCATGCACATTCCGGGTGAGACTGCGAGCGGTGTGTTCTCGGCCAACGAGTTCTTAACGCGCAACAATCTCATGAAGGCTTTCCGTGAAGATTACGACACGCCGATTTTTGCGGGAAAACGCGCAATTGTGGTCGGCGGCGGAAACGTCGCGATGGACGCGGCGAGAACGGCGCTCCGACTCGGCGCTGAGACGCACATTGTTTACCGTCGTTCGGAGGCGGAGTTGCCCGCACGTGTCGAAGAAGTGCACCACGCGAAGGAAGAGGGCGTTATCTTCGATTTGCTGACCAACCCGGTCGAAATACTGGAAGACGAGAACGGTTGGGTCAGAGCGGTTCGTGTGATTCATATGGAACTCGGGGAGCCGGATGCGTCCGGAAGAAGAAGGCCGGTTGAAATTCCGGGCTCGGAGGAGGAGATTCCGGCAGATACAGTCATCATGGCACTCGGCACCTCTCCGAACCCGCTGCTTGCCTCCACGACCGAAGGCCTTGATACCAATCGCTGGGGCTGCCTGGTCGCGGACGAAAAGAGCGGGCAGACAACGCGCGAAGGCGTGTTTGCGGGCGGCGATGCCGTAATCGGTGCCGCTACCGTAATTCTCGCGATGGGAGCGGGAAGCAGGCGGCGCGCGGCATTGATGAATATCTCAAAGCAAAACGCGCGTGATTGTTTTCTGTTCGGATATAGTGTATAATAGTCGCGGAACTTAACCCCGATACTTTTGTGCATTTGCACGAGCGGAGGACAGAGGAGGAAAGGTACATGAGTAAGCTTGATTTAAGCAAGTATGGCATTACCGGGACAACAGAAATCGTACACAATCCGTCGTATGAGTTGCTCTTTGAAGAGGAGACCAAGGCGGGTCTTGAGGGCTTCGAAAAGGGACAGGTAACCGAACTGGATGCTGTCAATGTGATGACGGGTATCTACACGGGACGATCCCCGAAAGATAAGTTCATTGTCATGGACGAGAACTCCAAGGATACGGTCTGGTGGACCTCCGACGAGTACAAGAATGATAACCACCCGGCTTCCGAAGAGGCTTGGCACGCGGTCAAAGAGCTCGCAAAGAAGGAACTCTCCAACAAGCGCCTCTTCGTGGTCGATGCTTTCTGCGGCGCAAACAAGGACACCCGCATGGCGGTACGCTTCATTGTCGAAGTGGCGTGGCAGGCACACTTTGTGACCAACATGTTCATCAAGCCGACGGCGGAAGAGCTCGAGAACTTTGAGCCGGACTTCATTGTCTACAACGCGTCGAAGGCGAAGGTTGAGAACTACAAGGAGCTCGGTCTCAACTCCGAGACCGCTGTTGTCTTCAACATCACGACCAAAGAGCAGGTTATCCTGAACACTTGGTACGGCGGTGAGATGAAGAAGGGTATGTTCTCGATGATGAACTACTATTTACCGCTTCGCGGCATCGCTTCGATGCACTGCTCGGCGAATACCGATATGGATGGCAAGAACACCGCAGTGTTCTTCGGTCTCTCCGGTACCGGCAAGACCACGCTTTCCACGGATCCGAAGCGCCTTCTCATCGGCGATGATGAGCACGGTTGGGATGATTCCGGCGTGTTCAACTTTGAGGGCGGTTGCTATGCAAAGGTCATCAACCTCGACAAGGAGTCCGAGCCGGATATCTACCGCGCAATTCGCCGTGACGCTCTTCTGGAGAACGTGACGGTCGATGCAAACGGCAAGATTGATTTCACCGATAAGAGCGTTACGGAGAACACCCGCGTGTCTTATCCGATTGATCACATCGAAAAGATTGTTAAGCCGATTTCTCACGGACCGGCAGCGGAGAACGTGATTTTCCTTTCGGCAGATGCATTCGGTGTATTGCCGCCGGTTTCCATTCTGACGCCGGAGCAGACCAAGTACTACTTCCTGTCCGGATTTACGGCAAAGCTCGCAGGTACCGAGCGCGGCATCACCGAGCCGACCCCGACCTTCTCTGCTTGCTTCGGCCAGGCTTTCCTGGAGCTTCATCCGACCAAGTATGCGGAAGAGCTCGTGAAGCGCATGGAGCAGAGCGGTGCGAAGGCATATCTCGTGAATACCGGTTGGAACGGCAGCGGTAAGAGAATTTCGATCAAGGATACGAGAGGTATCATCGATGCCATCCTGAACGGCGATGTTCTGAAGGCGCCGACCAAGAAGATTCCGTTCTTCGATTTTGAAGTCCCGACCGAGCTTCCGGGTGTGGACCCGTCTATCCTGGATCCGAGAGATACCTATGCGGACGGCGAGAGTGGACCAAGAGAGCCAAGGATCTCGCAGAGCGTTTTATCAAGAACTTTGCAAAGTATGAGGGGCAATGATGCCGGCAAGGCACTTGTTGCGGCAGGCCCGAAGACCGAGGCATAAGCAGTGCAACAAAAAAGGAACTGTGCAAACGCACGGTTCCTTTTTTGTTGCCTGTGAGTCGCATTTGATGGCGGCAATAGATTACATAAAAATAATTATGTAAATAGAAGGAGCGGAAAAGAGTTTCTCCGGAGTTTGGACAAACGAATGGAAAGATACTGCGTTTTAAACATTCGAAGAAAAATCACTTCAATGACGGTAAGTGCTTTGCCATGAAGCAGTTTATTTTATACGCTTTATAATAAGGAAGAAATAGAACTCAAAATTGCTGAATAAGAGACGGAAATTAAAATGGGGACGGAAAAAAGAAAGTTGTCATTTTTACCGGCTTTTGGGAAAACTGACAGAATTTTGGAAAGAGATGTGAAATGCTGTGTTTTTTGCACAAAAGAAGGGAGAAAGAGAAAAGGGAGAGCAACAAAACGCAGTGTGGACGCCTGTTTGGAGCATCTGTGGCAAGTTGACTTTTTGAAGGCGCATTGCTATCATAACTTGCGTATAACGGAGGAGATGGAGATGAGAGTCGTTTTTTCGCTTTTGATGGATAACACACCCGGCGTTTTGAGTCGCATTGCCGGACTGTTTACACGAAGAGGGTATAATATCGAGAGCATTACGGCCGGGGTCACCGCAGATCCGCGTTACACGAGAATGACGGTTGTATCAAACGGAGACGATGATGTGCTGGAGCAAATCGAGAAGCAGATTCGCAAACTCGAGGATGTCAAAGATATCAAGCGTCTGCCGGAGGACAAGAGCGTTTACCGTGAACTTATGATGGTGAAAATTCGGGCCAATGCGGATCAGAGAGAATCGGTTCATGCGGTGGTACAGATTTTCCGCGCGAGCATCGTGGATGTCGCAAAGAGCTCTCTGACCATTATGCTGACCGGAGATCAGAAAAAACTGGATGCGTTGCTCGCTTTGCTGGAAGAGTACGAGATCCTGGAACTTGCGCGTACTGGCATTACGGGGCTCGCGCGCGGCGCGGATGATATCAAGTATCTGCCTTAAGTAAGGTTATCAGAGCCGGATTCTTTCGCGGACTGAGAGTCGCAGAATTCGTTCTTTTTTGATAATGCGTTTGTTGCACAAAACGGATGGAACAGATGGAGGAGAATAAAATGGCACTGAAGATTTATTATCAGGAAGATTGCGATGTTTCTGTTTTAAAAGGGTCACAGAGTGGCAATCATCGGCTACGGCAGCCAGGGTCATGCGCATGCACTGAACCTGAAGGATTCCGGAGTTGAAGTTTGTGTCGGTCTCTACGAAGGCTCCAAGTCGAGAGAGAAGGCTGAAAAGCAGGGCATTACCGTTAAGACCAATGCCGAGGCTGCTAAGTGGGCAGATATCATCATGATTCTGATCAACGATGAGCTGCAGGCGGATATGTACAAGAAAGATATTGAGCCGAACCTTGAAGAGGGCGATATGCTCATGTTCGCGCACGGCTTCAACATTCATTACGGCCTCATCACCCCGCCGAAGTTTGTCGATGTCACGATGATTGCGCCGAAGGCACCGGGCCACACGGTTCGCAGCGAGTTCCTTGAGGGCAAGGGCGTTCCGATGCTGGTTGCTGTCGAGCAGGATGCAAGCGGCAAGGCATTGGAGAAGGCACTTGCTTACGGTGCGGCAATCGGCGGCGCGAGAGCAGGCCTGCTTGAGACCACCTATCGCATCGAGACGGAGACCGACCTCTTCGGTGAGCAGGCGGTTCTTTGCGGCGGTGTTTGCGCGCTGATGCAGACCGGCTTCGAGACCCTGGTGGAAGCGGGCTACGATCCGAGAAACGCATACTTTGAGTGCATCCACGAGATGAAGCTTATTGTCGATCTCATCTACCAGTCCGGTTTCGAGGGCATGCGCTATTCGATTTCGAACACCGCTGAGTTCGGTGACTACATCACCGGACCGAAGATCATTACCGAGGAGACCAAGAAGGCAATGAAGAAGGTTCTTGCCGACATTCAGGACGGAACCTTCGCAAATCAGTTCTTGGTTGATATGAGCCCGGCCGGTCGTCAGGCACACTTCAAGGCGATGCGGAAGAAGGCATCCGAGCATCTCTCCGAGTCTGTCGGTAAGGAGATCAGAAAGCTTTACAGCTGGAACAATGAAGACTCCAAGCTGATTAACAACTAAAGGTAGAGACAGAAAAAGAGCGATGGAAGTGTCTGTTCCAGCGCTCTTTTTTTATTCAAAAAGCCTACATAAATATAGAGAAAGTTTACAATTTGTTTACAGTTTTGTCATTGTCATAGACGAACGGACACATTTAAGGTATGCTCTTCTGCAGATATCTCAGCGTCGATGCAAAAAGGGTTTCAGAGGTAAGGGCTATGAGAGACAAAGCGGATTTGATGATCAAATGCCTTGAGTTCCTGCAGAAGGATAGTTCCCGGAAGGGAATAGAGCGCATTTTGCGTACGGTGTCGCGATATTTCAATTTACCGGCACTCGCACTCATTCTTGTGCAGGGCGGGACAGAAGAGCGCATCAGCTATCGCGCGCCGTATCATAAGAAGATTCGGTTTGCATTCCGATTGCCGCTGGAAAATCGGGGCAGAACCATGGGGGTTCTGTTGGTCGGATGCAGCTCCTTCTTTCAGCACTTGTTCATCCGTAAATTTTGCCGTTCCTTGGCATTGTTGTTTGCCCTGGAACTCGGCAATCAGAAACGCGAGCAGACCCTGCGCCGGGAAGCGCGTTTGGATTCCAATCTGGAGATACACAATCGAAATGCTTTGGAAGTAAAGAAGGCGGTGCTCAGGAAGCGAAATGCACCGCGTTCCGTAGCTGCGATTTATTTGGATTTGAATGGCTTGAAGGAGATTAACGATCGCCACGGACATGAGGCGGGAGATCAAATGCTCCGACGGGCGGTGGACTTTTTCGCCGCCTTTTTCCCGCGCGAACATATATTCCGCGCCGGCGGAGATGAGTTTGTGATTTTGGAATCCGGACTTCAGAAAGAGGAGTTCCGCGCACGCGCAAAGGAGTTACAGCAGGCGCTTTCGGCCAATACAACCCGAAGGCAGCAATGGGGACTGCTTGGCGTGCGAGAGAGCGCTTTGTCGAAGAAGCAATCAAAGAGGCGGATCACAATATGTACCGCGATAAAAACAGCACACGGGGGCATGACCGCGTGACGCTTAGAAGACAGCTATAAATCACTGTAATAAAGGGGAGACGCATGGTATTTTCGAGCATCACTTTTTTGCTTTATTTTTTGCCGATTACTTTTTTGGGCTATTATCTTTTTGCGTTTTCTCGGCCGCTGCAGAACATATGGTTGGTAATCGTCAGCCTCGGTTTCTATGCCTGGGGCGAACCGATTTACGTGTTCTTGATGCTGGCGTCCATAACTTTTTAACTGGCTTTTCGGTCTCATGTTGATGTTGATTCGGAAAGACAATGTGAAGGCGCGCCGTCTGGTGTTGATTGCAGCCTGTGTCTTAAATCTCGGCATGCTCGGTGTTTTTAAGTATGCCGGCTTTGTGGTTGAGACCGTGAACGGTATTATGGAGCGCCCTTTCTTACCCTATCCCAACATTGTTTTGCCCATCGGTATTTCGTTCTTTACCTTTCAGGCTCTGTCCTATGTCATTGATGTCTATATGGGCAGTGCGGAGCCGCAAAAAAATCTCCTCGATATTGCACTTTATGTCGCTTTCTTCCCGCAGCTCATTGCGGGTCCCATTGTCAAATATTCGGCAATCGCGGAACAAATCAAGAATCGTCGCACGGATCTCAGTATGTTGACGGAAGGTATTTGCCGTTTTTCGGAGGGCTTCTGCAAAAAGATTCTGATCGCAAATAATCTTGCGGTCGTTGCCGACACGGTATTCAACCTGACCAAGGGAGGCGATACCTCAATCCCGGTGCCCATGCTCCTCGCCTGGCTCGGCGCGGTGAGCTATATGTTCCAGCTCTATTACGACTTCAGCGCATATTCCGACATGGCAATCGGTCTGGGACTTATGTTCGGTTTCCGCTTTCTCGGAAAACTTCCGCTATCCCTTTGTGAGTCGTTCCATCCGAGAGTTCATGACGCGCTGGCACATCAGTCTGGCTTCTTGGTTCAGTCAATATGTATACAAACCGCTCGGCGGTGCGAACACCAAGAAGAAAGACGTGATGATTCGTAACCTCTTCATTGTCTGGCTTTTGACCGGACTCTGGCACGGAGCAAACTGGACCTACATCTGGTGGGGACTCTATTTCTTCATCTTAATTGTGTTTGAGATTGCGTTCCGGCTCGATGAGCGAGAAGGCCACGAGGTGCTTCGCCATGTCTATGTGGTTATTGCGACTGTATTTGCCATGGTAATTTTCCGCTGCGAGACGGGAGAGCAGATGTCCCTCTTTTTTGCGGATCTCTTCGGACTCGGCGGAAACGGTTTTTACAGTCCCGCGGTTGTCATGTTCCTCAAGGAGTACGGCATTTCTTTGATTGCAGCGATTCTGTGTGCACTTCCGCTTCGAAACTATATCTTGGAAAAGACCGAGGACAGCGAGGGACATGAGATTTTCTACCGGAGTTGCGCTGCGGTTTACGTCATCGGACTCGGCGCATGCATGGTGTTTTCCATCGCAATCCTTGCAAAGGGCGGTTACAACCCGTTCATTTACTTCAACTTCTAAGGAGCAGACGATAAGATGAAACGATATCAAGCAGTCTTCTCGGCGCTCTTTCTCACGGGGCTTTTTTCGCTCTCAGCGTTGAACTTGTACCGGGAGAGAGCTGTACTCAAAACAAAGATCGATGGTATTGCTCGCCCCAAGGCAGCTTCCGAACTGAAAAGCTACACGCGGCAATTGGACGGTGTGCTCTCGCAGACGCTGGTCGGCGGACACCGCTGGAATGAGCTTTACGGAACTGTGTATCGCGCACTCGGAAAGAATGAGGAGAACTCGTTCAAGTATGTGCGCGACAAGGACTCCGTACTCTATGCGGGAAACTTCTATAACACCTCGAATCTCAGCGCACCGGGAATTGCGGGGCGTATGCGTCGCCTGCAGGATAGCTTAAAGGACAAAGGAACCAAGCTCGTGGTCATCATGTATCCGACCAAATATCGGGAGGATTGGTCTCGGGGCTACTACGGCATCCCCTACAACAACTTTAATGCCTACGGCGATGAGGTACTTCGCTACTTAAGACGCTATGATGTGGATTATATCGATGTGCGCGATGTGTTTCGCGAGGCCGATATGAAGGCGACGGAGATATTTTATCGCACGGACCACCACTGGACGGTACCTTCCGCCTTTTATGCGACGGGCAAAATCGTAGATCACTTGAATCGGAAGTACGATGCGAATTTGGACCCGGACGGCTTCTATCGAGATCTCAACAACTACACAATCGAGACCTACGCCAATATCTACATGGGGTCGCAGGGAAGAGATGCGGGACAGATTTATTCCGGAGAGTTGGATGATTACAGCTTTATCTTCCCCAAGTTTGACACGCAGTACCACTATTACTGCCGTTATCGCGGTGGTAGAGAAGGCTCGGCTGAGGGCGATATGGAGCAAGCTCTGATTTCGCGCAAATATCTGAATAAGAAGGATCTCTATGATCGAGAGATGAACAACGGCTATATTCAGGGTGTCGTTCGTTTCGATCAGATCGACAATAAGTTGAATCCGGACGGTCCGTCGGCGCTCTTTATCCGAGATTCCTATTCTTCTCCGGTTGCCACCTTCCTTTCGCCGATGTTCTCGCGCATTGAGTTACTCTGGTCGCTGCACTATAACCCGAGCGGAAAAGGCAGTATTCCGGAGATGCTCGAGTCTAAGCATTTCGACTATGTCTTTGTGGCGCTTGCGCTGGATAACTTCACCAACGAGGGAACGCCTTTCTATATTGAAGATCCGAAGGCGGCCGAAAACGGTGATGAAGATGTAATCGGGCAGGGCAAGGATCCTGCCGCACAGTGAGAGAGGAGGAGAGAAGCCAATGAGCATTGCGGCAGAAGTCAGCCGTGTGGAACGAAAGTTTGTCTTGCCGGTGAAAGTCGCCGAGGACCTCTACGGGCGACTACGCCTACTCTTGCCGGGAGATCCGTTTCAAGGGTATGAGCCTTATACTGTCCGTTCGCTCTACTTTGACTCGTTTTACAACGAGGACTATGTAGATAAGATGGACGGACTTGAGTATCGAAAGAAGATACGAATCCGTATCTACAGCCCGGACGACAAAAAGGCTAAACTTGAACTCAAACAGAAGCAGGGCGAAAATCAACATAAGCTATCGCTCAGCATCACGCGGGAGCAGGCGTATGAAATGATTGCCGGTAACTATGATTGTCTGCTTCGAGAGGGCTCTGAACTCGCAGAGAATATCTACGGTATCATGGTAAAAGAGCAGTATCGACCGGCGGCCTTGATTCAGTATCAGCGCAGGGCCTTTGCGGTTCCGGTCAACAGCATACGCATTACCTTTGACAGTCACATTGAGACGGCGGAAGGAAATTTTGATTTATTCTCGAAGAGCCCGGCCCTGTTTTATCCGGCGGACAGTCAGAGTTTTGAAGTGCTGGAAGTGAAGTACAATCATTTTTTGCTTGGTTACATCAAGGATGCGCTGCAGCTTGCCGACCTCACGGAGGAAAGCTATTCCAAGTATGTTGCGGGCAGACGTTACGGTTTGTTGCCGGTTATCGGCAGAATGTAAAGGGGGAGAATTATGAGAAACGCACTGTATCAGTATTTATCCGCGCAGTCGGGGACGCTGTCCACCGGCGAGATTCTGATGAGCTTCATCGCAGCCATCATCATCGCGGTGGTCATCTTTGTCAGCTATCAGTTTTCGCATGCGGGAACTGTCTATAGCGCCAAGTTCAATGTGTCTCTGGTCATGCTGACCATTGTGACGACGCTGGTCATGAGTGTAATCGGAAATAACGTTGCGCTGTCTCTCGGTATGGTCGGTGCGCTCTCTATCGTTCGTTTCCGTACCGCAATCAAAGATCCCAGAGATACGGCTTATATTTTCTGGTGCATCGCTGCGGGTATTTGCTGCGGTATTCAGGACTTTAAAATTGCCGGAATCGGTTCGGGTGTCATTTTCCTTGTTCTTCTGGTGCTCGGCAATGTGCGCTCCAATGACCGTTATCTGTTGATTGTTCGCGGAAACGGCAAGAGTGAGGAGGTCATGAAGACCATCAACGAGTACTATGAGCACAAGGCACAGTTCCGCGTGGACAACTCCGAGAAGGACAGAACGGAACTCATCTATGAGATTTCCGGAAAGCTTCGTGAGAAGTGCCTGCAGAAGCACGAGGGCAGAGAAATCAAGGATGTGCTCTTCCGCTTGGAGGGCGTTGAGGCGGTACACCTCGTCTGCCAGAACGACGAGATTACGCGCTGATCGGGCGGTACAATGAGAATACCAACAAAGAAGACACTGGTAGCGGCAGGTATTGTCACGGCAGTGCTGGCCATTTTTGTGTTTGTCTTTTCCTATGTCAAAGCAGCGCTTTCCATGCACTATCGCAGCTACCAGCATGAGGTACATCAGAACGCGGACAGCAGCTTGGGACCCGACAGTATGCCGGGAGACGGAAGTGTGGATGTCGCGAGCTTTGAGACGCATCTTCCGATTGTTGTCCTCGATATGAACGGTGACGAACCCAAGGATATTTATCATATGGTCGGCACCGCGCAAAAACGTGAATATCGGGATCCGAATGTAACGGATCCTTGGATTCCCGTGACCTTTACCCTGGTCGACAATGCAAATGACCACAATAAGATTACAGATGCGCCTTCCTTTGTAAATCACGGTAAGATTAAGCTCCGCGGTGCTTCTTCACGTTCCTTCCAGAAGAAGCAGTACGGCATTAAGTTATTGGACGATGAAGGGCAGGAGTTGGAAGCGCCGCTACTTGGCATGGATGCGGATGAAGACTGGGTGCTTTCCAACAGTATTTTGGATGCAAGCCAGATTCGCAATTACACCGCATATAATCTCGCGGGACAGCTTATGCCGTTTACGCCGGAATGCCGTTTTGTGGAGATGTTCATCAAGGATGGCGACAACTATAATTATCGCGGTCTCTACCTCTTGACCGAGCCGGTCAAGCAGGGGAAGGGCCATGTCGATATCCAGGATTACAATCCGCGAGACAAGCGCCCGGCTGTTATTCTGGTGCGCGATCGAGCGGATGATACAAAGACAACGCTTTCGACCTGGGCTTCCGACCAGCAGCTTACTTACGGCTGGTTTACGGTGAAATATCCGAAGGAGGAACTGCTCACGCCGGAAGTGATTCAGAAACTGGAAACGCAGCTCACGGAAATCGAAAAGACGCTCTACAGCGACAACTATCGTCAGTTTTTGAGCTATCCGCATCTCATCAACCTGCCTAGTTTTATTGATTACTTTGTGATTAACGAGTATTTCATGAACTATGACTCGGGTGACAACTCGACCTATTATTATGAGGATCCCGCTCACCAGCTCAGCATGGGTCCGCTATGGGATTACGATAACTGCTGGGACAACTATAAGTTTGCGGCAGGCGGCGCAGAGTATATGGTCATGCCGGAGCGTCCCTGGTTTGAGCGCATGGTTCAGGACCCGGATTTTAATGCGAGAGTGGTGAGTCGCTACCGTGAACTGCGAAAGGGCATTTCTCCGATCGAAACATCATGCAGTTTATTGACAATACGGTAGCGTATCTCGGCAACGCATCTAAACGAGATCGCAGTCGATGGAGAGAAGTCTACTTGGAGAATCATCAGTTGGCATTGGTGGAAGAGGGACACGGTTATGTTATAGACCGGAACCGAGACACTTATGAGGAAGAACTGGTGCGTCTCAAGGATATGATTAAGGGGCACGGCAAGTGGCTGGACCTTTACATGGATGACTATCTGAACGGTTTTATCAAAGAGCCGCTTGCGGAGCGCAGTCGAGAAACCTACGCGAACATTGCGCTTGCCTTCCTGTTAATCTTCATTGCGTCCGCCTACCTTCTGGGCAAGAGAGTGAAATAAACATGTACGAGAAACACGAATTCAAACTGATTACCGAGAAGATTCCGCTTTATACACCGCCGGATGAGACGAATATCAGCGAGAAGAAAAAACAGCCGATGTATCTCGCCTGGATTGTGGGACTTATTATCGTGGCCTACGGCGGTTGGCGGTTGTTTTTTACCCTGCCTTCCGTGTCACAGTACGGCTGGATTGCATTTGTCGGTGGTATTTTTCTGCTGCTTGCGGAGTTGTTCTCCTCATATGAGGCGTTGACCCACTATCTTTCGCTCCGCAATGTGTATGAGCCGGAGATGCCGGTGGTGCCGCACGAACTCTTTCCGGATGTCGATGTCTTTATCTCGACCCACAACGAGGAGACCGATATTCTGTTTAAAACGGCAAATGCTTGCGCAGCCATGGACTACCCGGACAAATCCAAGGTCCATGTGTTCCTCTGTGACGACACCGACAGACCTGAAGTGGCAGCACTCGCGAAGGAACTCGGCGTGGGCTACTTCGGACTCAGCAACAACAAGCATGCGAAGGCGGGTAATATCAACAATGCGTTGAGCCGCACGAGTTCGCCGCTGATTGCCACCTTTGATGCCGACATGATCCCGAAGAGCAACTTCTTGATGGAAGTGGTGCCTTATTTCTTTCTCCCGATCATGGAGAAGAAGGAAGACGGCACTTGGGTCGTGAAGCCGGAGGAAGAGCAAAAGAACTGCGGAAAAATCGGCTTTATTCAGACACCGCAGGTCTTTTACAATGCCGATTTGTTCCAGTACAATCTCTATGCGGAGAAGCGTGTCCCGAACGAGCAGGACTATTTCTTCCGCGAGGTAAACCTCGGCAAGAACCGCACCAATGCGGTGCTCTATGCAGGTTCGAACACGATAATTTCCCGTGAGGCCCTCGAGGGTGTCGGCGGCATTGCGACCGGAACCATTACCGAGGACTTTGAGACCGGACTTCGTATCGAGGCCTTGAATTTTCGCTGCTATGCCGTGAAGAAGCCTCTTGCACAGGGACTTGCGCCGATTACCATCGCCTCGCTGATTAAGCAGCGTGTGCGCTGGGGGCGAGGCTGTATTTATTCGCTGCGAAGAATTCACCTGTTGACCAATCCGGCTTTTTCTCTGAACTTGAAACTGAGCTACTATGCCTGCCGTGTTTACTGGGAGAGCTTTTCCAGGCGTTTGGTCTATATTCTGTCGCCTGTACTCTTTTTGCTGCTCGGCATACCCTTGGTCGTGATGAATCTAAAGCAGCTTATCTTCATATGGCTGCCTTATTACATCTGCTACAGTTACCTGCTGAAGAAGGTCAGCTCGGATATCCGAGACACACGTTGGAGCAATACGATTGATACGATTATGTTCCCGTATCTCCTGATTCCGATTTGGGCAGAGTTCTTCCACATCAATGAGAAGAAGTTTCGGTCACGGCGAAGTCACGTTCTTGGAATGACAACAACGAGTTTTATCTTGCGATTCCGCATATTTGTCTCTTGGTGGTCTCGCTGGTCTCGTTGCTCTTTGCGGTGCAACAGCTCATCATCAATCGCGCCTTCGGTTTGATCATCATCATTATGTGGATGCTCATTAACTCCTTCAGCCTCTTGATGGCAGTCTTCTTTATGCGCGGCCGTGTCAACGAGCGAGAGTTTGAGCGCTTTGACTGTGATCTTCCGCTGGAGGTCAGAGCCGAGGCGGAGAGCGAGGACTGCTTCAAGGCGCGCGTGGTCAATATTTCCGAGGGCGGTTTTGCCTTTGAGAGCAAGGAGGCGCTCCCGATTCCGACCGAGCGTGGTACCGTACTTCATTTCGTGATTGAAGACCGGAAGTACCGTGCCCATGTCAGCGGTAAGATAGTCGCTGTCAGCAAGCCGAAGCGCGGCAAAGTATGGACCTATCGGGTGCAGCGCATCGGTGAAATGAGTACTGCGGAAAAGCGGGAGTTCTTCCAGATTGTGTACGACCGTTTGAATCCCCCTGCCGGAAACACTTGCGGAGGACACGAGTTATTTCGATGATATGCTTCGTGCGATGGAAGAGGGCAGCAAGGACAGAGAGCCGCAGCGCAGAACTATGCCGCGTTTCCGCATCAGAAGTAAAGAGACTCTCGAAAACGGCGTTGTCGTCATGATTGAAGATCTGAACTTCAAATATGTCCGTGTACGCTTGGTCAAGGGGGATGAGATTCCGGATCGTTTCGTGCTTTTCCGGGAGAGCGAATACCCGATTTCGTGTGAGAAGAGTGATATGCGCGAGGGGCTGTACAGCATCCTGAACAGTGAGGCGCTGCTCGAAAATCAGGCGTTTTTGGACAAACTAAAGGAATGGGGAAAGAAATGAGCACAGCAAACAAAAACATCATGGAAGACCGGTATCGTTGTGCTCGCCGGCGTTCTGGCATCTGTCTTTGTCGGCGGCTGCTTTTACGCAAGAGCAGAGGAAGGTTGGAAGGGTGTCAGTGCCTACGGACAGCTCAGTGTTCGAGACGGAAAACTGTACAGCGCAAAGGCGAATCAAAATGTACAGCTGCGCGGTATTTCGAGCCACGGACTCAGCTGGTATCCGGAGTTCACGAGCCGTGAAGCATTACACACGGTGAGGGAGTGGGGCGCTAATTTGTTCCGCGCTGCGATGTACACGGATCAGGAGGGCGGCTATCTCTATGAACCGGATGCTGCGAAGGCAAGGCTCTATACGGCGGTGGACAATGCACTTGCGGAAGATATGTACGCGATTGCCGATTGGCATACCTTGTACGATAAAAACCCGCTTGACCATGTGAAAGAGGCAAAAGCATTTTTCGGCGAAGTCTCTGCACGCTACGGAAACAATCCCGGTGTCATTTATGAAATTTGCAACGAGCCGAACGGCGACACGAGCTGGGCGGATGTGAAACGCTATGCGGAGCAGGTGATTCCCGTTATCAGGAAAAATGCGCCGAATGCGATTATATTATGCGGAACGCTGGATCATTCCGCAAATTTGGAAGGCCCGCTGAACGATCCGATTGCGGATCCGAATCTCATGTATAATCTTCACTTTTACTCGGATGTATCCAAAGAAAAACACTTTAATTCCGTTTATGAGGAGAAGTTGATTCGGGCAAAACTCCCCATCTTCGTAAGTGAGTGGGGAATCGAATACGGCAAGCTCGATGATGCGCATATCAAGAGTCCTAGAGATAGTCGCCTTTCTTTTCAGGAGGCCAAAGAATTTGCGGCTTTTTTGAAAAAGAACGAAATATCCTGGACCTATTGGTCGCTTTCCAACAAGGCAGAGGCGCACAGCATTGTATTGCCGAGTTCCAAGAAGAAGAGCGATTGGGAGAGCAAGGATTTGACACCTTCCGGTATCCTGGTCCGCAGTCTGCTCTCGCATAAGGAGAACTGAGTTGAAGAGCAAACATCTATTTTCTTTGGCGTCCGTAGCGATGTTTGTAATCGTCATCGCGTTCGGTGTTCGAATTTACCGGGTGGGTGGCAGTGTGCGCAAGGAGAAGGCGCATTGGAAGAAGTTGGATCGCATTCTCAGCGAAGCGAACTTCGAAGGGGAGCTACCTGCTTGCAAAAGACGGCAAGATCCTCATCTCAAGCGGAAGAGGAGATCTTTCTTACGATAAAAAGAAGGTTCCCGATGAGAAAAGCCAGAGTACCGATCCGGAGAACGATCCCAACAAAATCGGGCGTGAGTCGACCGTTGCCATTAACTCGTTGACAAAGCAGTTTACCGGTGTTGCGATTTATCAGTTGGCAAACGAGGGCAAACTCTCACTGGATGCCACAATCGGAACCTATCTCAGTGATTGCCCCTACGGTGATCGCATCACCTTGAAACAGTTGCTCGAGATGAAGTCCGGTCTCCCGGATTACGCGTTGGAGCAAGCGCTGCGCGATAAATACGGCGACGAGATTTACAGCGGTATGGATCCGGCTTCGCTCCGTGCGGATATCATGGCCCTTACGCTCAAAGAAACGCCGGGGGAGAAGTTTGAATACACCAATACAAACTACTTCCTGCTTGGCCTTATTATCGAAAAAGTGAGCGGCGAGAGTTATGAGAACTATATCACCGCGCATTTGCTGAAACCGATCGGTATGCGTCACACAGGCTTTGACTGGAATCTCGCCGCGGTGCGGCCTTTCGATCCGAGTAAGCAAGGAGACGGCAGAGAGTTCTCGCATGTCTTTACGTTTTCGGCCGGTGAGATGACCTCGACGGTTCTGGATCTCTATCAGTGGCAGAAGTATCTTTACGGGGGCGGGTTCCCCGGTATTGTGCCGCAGGAACTGTTTACGGACGGCGGCTACCACATGGGCCTCAATGAAAAGGACGGTGTATTCCGCCATGCCGGCGCGACACATTTGTATCGCTCCAATATGCTTTATGATACGAAGACAGGAGATCAGGTCATTCTTCTCGGCAGAAGTCCGGAGAGCGATTTGAATGATTTGACGACTGCCTTAAAGAATGGATTGATGAGTTGGATGCAGCCCACTGAGTGGGTTTGTAATATCTGTTTTATTTCGGAAAGGAGATTTGTGATATGGAACGTGAAGAAGTGATTGAGAAGGTAATTGCGGTTATTCGCGATGTGATGGATGTGGCCCAGGTTGAGATTGATGAGGATACCGAAATGCAGGAGGACCTCAGCATCGATTCGCTGGACTTCTACAGTCTGCTCGGCGCACTGGAATCGAATTTCCACATCCGCATGCCGGAGAAGGAACTCGCAAATACCGAGACAGTCGGTGATGTTGCCGACGCTGTGATGCGTCGCATGGAGAAGTAAGTATGAATTTTGTCGGCGTATTAGAAGAAATCGTCGCTTGCTATCGGGAGAGAGAGGCATTTATCTGCCGAGACGCAGCGAGCGGCGAGTTGAGCAGTGTCAGTTTTGAGGGCTTTTGGTCTTCTGTTTCCCGCGCCGCGACGTATTGGACGGAGAAGCGAAAGGCTCTCCCGCAGGATGAGCCGTTCCGCGTGGGCATTGCGGCGGATAATTCCTATCCTTACTTTGTCGAGTATCTCGGTGTCATTGCCGCGGGCGGTGTCTTTGTTCCGTTGAACCAGAGCTTCGGCGCGGAACGTGTGTTGGAGTTTGCGGCGGAAATCGGCATTCCCTATATGTTGGCGGGGGCTGCGCAGCTTGCGGACAGCGAGTATGCGGCCGAACTTACGGCTGCGTATCCGCCGGGGCGTTTGTTGCCGCTCGATGAGGTCTTTGCGGCGAGCGAACAGTGCGAGCCGCTTACAAACTTGTACAAGGGCGAGCCGGATGACACGATACTCATGCTCCTTTCTTCGGGCACCAGCGGTCGCTCTAAGATTGTCGAGATTACAAACGAGAATCTTTCCGCGTATCCGAACGAAGTGTTTGAACAGCTTCGCCCGGCGCGTGAGAGCGGTGAGCTTCATCACTATGAGAATTTAATTGTGTTGCCGCTGTTCCACATCGGCGGTGTGATTCCGATTGTGGGCGAACTGGCGCGCGGTAACAGTCTTTTTATCAGCAATGCAAGGCAGTTCCTCCAGGATCTCGGTGCGCGTAAATTCGAGAAGCTCATTGTGGCGCCTGCCATGATGAAACGGATACTGGAACGCGCCGAGAAGAACGCAAAGGTTGCGGAAATCTTGGAAACCGTGCGAGAGGTACTTTGCCTCGGAGCGGCCATGAGCCCGGTGCTCATTCAGGCGCTGCACGATCGCGATATTTTACCTCGCACCTACTACGGACTCACCGAGACCACGGGAACCGTGACCTATCGCGGACCATATCGCGACGGTGCTTGCTGTACGGTTGCGGACTTCTGCGAGATCAAATCGAGGACGAGGAGATTTGTGTCCGCGGTAAGAATGTGATGAAGGGTTACTATAAGAACCCGGAAGCGACGGCGGAGGCCATTCGTGACGGCTGGTTCCACACCGGAGACCTGGGACGTATCGATGCGGACGGTTACCTCTATGTGACGGGACGTCGGAAAAATATTATCGTGCTCTCGAACGGTGAGAATGTGAGCCCCGAAGTTCTCGAGGACAAGATTTACGCGTGCCCGCTGGTTGATGAGTGCGTTGTCTATGCGGACGGAGAGGAGATTGCGGCGAACATCTTCTCGGTTGCGGCGGCAGCGGATGAGACTAAGGCCGAGGAAATCAGAGCTTTTGTCAAACAGCTGAACCGGACACTTCCGCGTGTCGAACAGATTCAAAAACTGAATCTTTCCGCAGAGGAACTTCCGAAAAACAGTACCGGAAAACTACTGCGATAACATAAAGAGTGCAGCGCTTCTCGTAAGCGCTGCACTCTTTTATAAATATGCCGATTTGAAATTCGAGTAAAATATCGGCTTTGTATATGATTTCGGTAGAAAGCTAAAATTGTATGTATAATAGTAAATAATCTGCATAATGTTTGGAAATGTAAGCAAAATAGTTTTTATTCAAAGCAGAGCTAGAGAATAAAAATCAATAAAAATTAAGAAGATTAACGCTGTTTGTAGACAGCGAATACAAGATTATGTTATTCTTTCCTAGGAAAATCAAGAATTAGTATAGATTATCGTTTTATATGCGGTCGCGGATAACCATTTGCGTCTGCGACAGAATTCTAAAAGGAGGATCGGAAGGCAGATGAAAGAATGTAGCAGAAGAGGCATATGGAGAGTTGTAGCGCTGCTCATGGCAGTGCTGTTGCTCGTGGAGTCGTTGCCTCTCAATGTGCTGGCGGCACCGCTTCGCCGCTACGGCACCGCGGGGAATAACAGTTATATTCCCCTGATTTCATCCGATGAGGATGATGAATACGACGAGGAGGATCGCGACGGAGATGTCATCGATGACAGAGAGTTCGGCGCGCTCGGTTTGTATGCGCTGAGCGGAGGTCGTCTCGCATCGATGAGCAATGCGTCCATGAGCAATGCGATGCTCATGACCTCTCTTCTTGCGATGCCGGCAACCGCCGCCAATGCTTACCGCAGCGGTGCGTGGTCCGGACCGACGGAAGGCGGTGTCTTGACCGCGGCGAATAACTACATTCGTCTTGACAGTGCAAATACTGTCTTGAAGCAGCCCTCCGACTTTGCCATCGGTAAATACGGAGAGCGTACCTTTAACCTTGAGTTCGGTGTGCGTCCGGAGGAGATTCCGGCGGCGGATCGTTCCAAGATCGGTATTGAGATTCTGATTCCGGCGGGATTCAATGTGCAGTCTGTTCCGACGCCGAGCGGTTCACCGTTTACGAAGCAGAATACGGCGGACGGTCAGGTCCTGATTGCAAAGCCGAATGCCTCGGTCGCAGGTGTGTCGGGTCAGATTACGCTGCAGCAGAATGCGTTGCAGCTCATCAACGATCTTGCACTCACGGAAGGAAAGTATCGTTTCCAGATTCGTGTGTTCAAAGATTACGGAACACCGCAGCAGACCTTGCTCACAACAACCAGTGAGACCATCGAGACAGCTTCGCTAAAGCTTGAAACGAGCAACCAAAATCCGACCTATACAATCACGAATGATTCGGACAGCTATTCTTGGATGCCGGGTGATATTTCGTTCGGCAATGTCGGTAGAAGAGCGGGGTCCACGAATTCGGGGATGACCAGCGCGGACAGCGATGCACAGATGTTGCTTGGTACCGGTAATTACAGCAATGACAACCTGGTTGCACATCAGCGCAGGGCTTCGAGGTCTCCGTGCATAAGACGGAAGGCTACATCGGTCCCGGTGCACAATTTGAGTTTAAGCTCCCGGATGAGGGAAATCTCTTTGAGAAGCGCGGCGTCATGTTCTACTGGTTTGAGAGCGACGACGGCATCAAACTGCCGGTGCGACACACGGGCGATTATAATTCGCCGCTGACTGCGACCGCGCCTTGGAGCGACGGTATATACCGCTTTGATGCGAATACGCTCTATACGCGATTCATCGGTACGGACTATGCCAAGGTGGAGAGACAAAACGCGAATGTATCCAATGTGGATCTGTTCCGCAAGGCCGGTACCTTCCATTTTATGTTTTTCCCGATTGTACGATATAACCAGCTTTATACGGGAGATTGGACGGCGACAAATCACACGGCGGCAGCGGGCTCTGAGTTCAAAGCGCCGGATAATGAGGATCTCGGTGATGTGACGGCAACGGGAACACCGCTTAAGTTCAATTTCATTCAGGGTACCCAGCCGATTACGCTGGATACGATTACCTTGTTGGATGCGGCGATTGCGGGGACGTTCAACGGCAACAATATTAATAGCCTGCCGCAGTACGATTCGACGCATCCGGAGTGGGCGGATTCCAGACTTTTGGAAGCGCAGGCTCGTTTTAACGACGGTGCGAATAACTTTAAAATTCAGGACGATCTGAAGGTTGTTTACGATTTCGGAGAGGAACTCGCGCCGGTTCACTTTGAGAATCTGGGCACGAGTAAGGATAACGGTCTCAGTTATCGCTTCTATATCAAAGATGCGGCAACCGGTGCCATCCGTTTAAAGACCATACTTGCGGAGGGACTTGCGGCAAATTATACGCCCCGCACGGTTTCTTACGACGGTGTAAACTACTCCGAGAATGCGGCTAGCATTGTGGACGGCACCGGTGTCACCGACTATGACTTCACCGAGGCGGATAACAGCTCAAACAAGGAGTACATTGCCCGCGTTGAAGTATTTAAAGATATTTACGGGTATAACACGCGTGGTGCGTACCAAAACCGCGACTATGCGAGTATTCCCGTGAACGTCTGGTTCAACTATAAGCTCCGCGCTTATCATCACAGAATGTCAAACGGGCAGGACATCCCGGATAATTTTGAGGCACATGTGAATCGGAGCATCAGCTCGAAGCAGATTCTGGAAAACGGCGGACAGCCGCTCACCAAGGTTGTCCCGATTAAGACGCGTCACTTGGTCGACCGTCTGGATGTGGTCCCGCTGAACACCTATGGCGTATTTGAGGTTAACAAACACGACGAAATCAACCCCATTATGCGTTTCGGTGTGACTAAGTATGCCGAGACCATGGATTATAATGTGGATTCGAACGGCAGCGCGTATGCATACGGAGATCCGAATTATAACCCGCCGGTCGTGGAAATTTCGGGTGACGGTGTCGGAATCACGGACCACCTCGAGAAGGCAAATCAGCGTCTTCTTGGTTTCTGGGATGAAAATGACGTGTATCATGATTTCCAGGCAGACGGTTTTGACCCGGATCAGCCGGCTTACCTGAAAGACGGCGTCAGCATGTACTCGGAGACCAAACTCACGGTCATGGGAGATCCGAACGATACCGGTACGTTTGAAGGCCAGGTCTATGACTTGGAGGCGATTTACAATCACTACGGTGTACACTATGCAAAGCGGCTTGTTATCGCGCAGGAAAAGTTAAATGACTGGAAGATAAGCGGTCTCTTTGAGACGCGCTGGACACGCCTTTCGCCAAGTATGTCGCACCCGGACATTTGAACTATGACAATGTAATCGGCACGAACGGTGCTGCGGATCTTCCGAAGCGCGTCAATGCCGAGGGCAGACTTTACTGCGAATACAGCGACTATAAGTCGGAGCGCGTCAACGGCGGTCCTCCGCACGATGCGAACAAGCCGGGCGGCATTCCGTCCGGTCACGGTACGGCTTGGCCGCAGACTTTACAGAGTGCTCAGTTTGTGCTCGGTGACAAGGCAAAGGGTATTTCGATCAAGGACTTTGATTACTACATCAACCCGTTTACGCCGGTCACGACCTACTACAAGCAGACCGACCTGGTAAACCCGGGAACGGCCTCCGAGTACAACCGCTCCAAGATGAAGGTCAACACACAGGGTCTCGGTGCGGATCAGAACGCCGAAGATGTTGTGGGCAGAAGAGAGATCGAACTCACGCGCATTGCAGTCGACAACAGCGATGTGCCGACAAACTATAATGTCATGACGAAGGCGCAGCTTGCGTATCGCAATGTGGTATACGATTTTGCGGGAACGGATTCGCGGCTCTTATCCCTCACGAATGTGGTGAGTTTCGGTCCCTTTACTTGGCAACCGTTATTCCTTGCCGTTTGAAATCGAATACACGCTTTCCGACGGTCAGACCAAGACTCTGACGGATATGGCGAAGTACTCTTACTCGCCGAATGCGCACGGACGTATGTTTGTGGAATTGCCGGATGTGGATATTGCCAACGGGGTCTATGTGACCGCACTGAAGGTAAAGGTTCCGAGTGACTACAACTGGGGCCAGAACATGCAGAAGTACGGAAAGGATCCGGCGGAGAATTCAAAGCGTATGCTGCCGGAAATTGGCCTCGGTATGTACAATGTCACTGTGCCGAAAAAATATCCGGGGACGAATGACAAAATCGGATCCGTCAGCGACCACGAGAGCGATGATTCCTATGACAAATTGACAGTGAAGGCTAAGCTTAGCTTCGAGGATGTCTTTGGCACGACCACTACCTATGATGCGACGGGAACGTCCGAGCGAATCGCGGGGCAGAGAGTACTGGTAGACAACCTCGGTATAAACGTGAGCTACGGGACCACCAATACCTATCAGGGTAATACGGTCCAGGTGGGACTCAACAATACCTTTACCGCCAGCGATACAAGTTCGTCCGTTGTGAAGGCGCAGGCATTGAAGATGCGCCCGACCTTCTACTATAAATCGATAAGAACTTTAACTATGTTGACGGTTCCCTCACGGCGACCGCCGGTCTTAAAAACAACAATAACCCGCCGGGCCTCAGTCCGCAGACGATTCCGTCCGGAGTTGTCGCTCACTTTGTGCCGGCAGGTACGGGCGCGGGCCAGTCCGGCAGTGATGACTACGGCATTCTTGCGGTTTCCTATGAGAATGTGCCCGAGGCATACCTTGCATCCGGTGAAGTTCAGGTCGGTTCATATAACGGCACAGCCCTTTACGGCGGTTACTATGGTCTCGGATTCAAGTTGCAGGCAAAGTACAATGCCGACCCGGTCAATGTGAAACCTGTCATGGGTGTCTGGATGGATACGGACTTCGATGCGGACCGCGACGGAACCCAGGGCGGAAATCCGCAGGGCATTGCGGTTGAACTTGCGAACAGTCGAAACCAGCTTGTGAATGACGGACCGGTCGGATCTGATTTCTTTAACCAGGGCACGGCCAGAATTTCGACGGCAACCGGCAAGGCAGAGATGCTCTATACGGATGCGACACTGATTCACAAGATCAATCAGCAGGCAATTTTAGGTCTGCTTGCCTACGCGCAGTCCACGATTCCGTTCAATGAGTCGCCGACCGAGGTCTCGAGCCGAGATATACGCTCGAACGACAACATCTTCAGCACCAAGGTATACATTACAGGCGATAACTCGCAGAACACGAGTCACTGGGAGCTCTATATCCCGGTCATGAAAAAGGGAGAGCGCTACAGCTATACGAGCGGCGGTGCGACAAACCAGACCGCAGCCAATGAGTACGAATTGGATTATTACGGTGTCGATACTTCGACGCTCACGGGTCTGAATTACTCCGTTGCGTATACGACGGATCCGAATCCGGGCGCCGGCGGATATGCGACGGCCAAGGCAGCGAATTATTCGGCGACGCTTCCGGCAAACAAGGCGGATGTCACAATGGTCCGCGTGAAGATTGACAATGTGGATCCGAGCAAGAAATCTTTTGTCAAGGTTCAGTACAAGCTTCACGATCCGAAGACTTTCCTCGGAAGTATGAAGAACCAGAATGTGGTCTTCGGTAACTTCAACATGGGCAGCAGTACCACGCCCTACTTCGGCGCGACGGGGCAGTCCAGCCTTCCGCTTAGCTATATCCTGAAGGATATGGAGATCAGCGGTTTTGTCTGGGATGAGACAGACCGAAACTCGACTTACGATGCGGGAACCGACAGCCTTGTGCAGAACGTTCGCTTCCGCGTGTATGATCCGACCACCAATACGCAGGTGCAGTTGAATTCCGCGCCGAACGGCGATTTCCTGGTCAACAGCAGAGCGAACGGTACCTATGAAGTTCTGGTGCCGCACGACGGCAACTGGATTATTGAGGCAGACACCTCGGCCCTCGGCGCGGACAAGAAGCTTGTGCTGCAGAATAAGAACGGCAGGCCGGCGGTCGACTCGGCATTTGATCGAGAGACCAATCGCGTGACCACGAATCTGGTGGTTGATCCCTATCGCAATCTCTACAGCAAGGAAAATGTAAATGCCGGATTTTATACGGCACCGAAGATTACCGTCCCCAATCTTGAGATTCCCGTAAACGGCGGCACAACCCCGCTTACGGGCCTGGTTACGAATCCGGTTACGCCGGGAGTTACGTTCAGCATTCCGAGCGGACAGCCGACCGATATCGTGACGCTTCAGAACACCGGAACGGCGACCGGCAGCGCGACGCCGCAGAAGACCGGTACGGTTACGGTCACGGCAGAGACAGACGACGGTTACGGCGGTAAGGTGAAGACCACTGCGACGATTAAGGTCTACACCGACATCGAATACGATGCAAATAACGGTACGGGAACGGTCTCTCCGAACGGAGACAAGCTCTATCCCTCTACGGATAACACAGGCGCGGATGCGCACACCGATGAGGGAACCGCAAAGCCCGTGAGCGGCAGCGGAAGCGATACCGGCTTTACGCGTTCGGGTTATCTCTTCACGGGTTGGAATACGGCAGCGGACGGCAGCGGTCAGAGTTATGCGGCGGGAGCAACGGTTAAGACCGGTGCGAGAACCACACCGCTCAAGCTCTATGCACAGTGGCAGCAGCTCACCCCCGCGGCAGAGGCATTCAAGATCAAGAAAAATGTCTCCGGAGACTGGGGTACGCTTCCGAATACGGAGGTATCGCCGCTTTTGCCCTCGACCTTTAAGTTTGTGATGACCTCCGTCACTGCGAATGCACCCATGCCGACAGGCGCAACGAGTACGACCAATCCGTCCAATGTGACTGGGGCTGTGAACTCGGTGGTCTTCAGCATGGGAAGCAACGAGTTCTCGTCCACGGTTTCCAGCAAGGAAATCACGACGGGGCTGATTACCTTTACGCTTCCCGGTACCTACAGCTATGTGGTGCAGGAGCAGGGAGACAGCGTTACGAACTACAGCTACGACTCGACACAGTACAAGGTCACCTATACGGTCACGGCAGGCGTGGGCGGAACCCTTACAGCGCAGCGCAGCATCGAGAATCTCACGACGGCAGCGCCGAGCGGTCAGGTTGTCTTTGACAATGCCTACAATTTGCCGAGTTATCAGGTGAGCTTTGATCCCGAGGGCGGCGATGTGACGCCGGCAACGCAGACGGTCAAGTACGGTCACTATGCAGGTGAGCCCACAACGCCGGCAGGAAAGAGCAGTCCGGCAGGCGACAAGACCGGCTATGACTTTAAGGGTTGGGTTTACGAAGTTCCGGACCCGGTGACCGGCGCTATGACGGAAGTAACGTTCGCTTTTGCGACGACTGCGGTGAGCAGAACTATGCACTCAAGGCGAAGTGGGAACTGAAGAAGCTCACGGTGGTGGTGACGGATGCGCCGAATGCGGACGCGCCGCACACAAACGAGGAGATCTTCCGTAAAAACGATGTGCCTTACGGCGGAACGACGGCAGAGCCGACACGGCCGGAGAACAAGACCGGTTATCACTTCGACCGTTGGCTTGATCATGCGAACAACCCGTATGACTTCACGCAGCCGGTCACGAAGAATGAGACCGTTCATGCGACTTATGCGCCGAATGCGTATAAGGTTCGCTACAACGCAAATGCAGCGGATGCAAGCGGAAGCATGACGGACTCCGACCATGTCTATGACACGGCAAAGAACCTCACGGGTAACGCATTCTCGCGTCCGGGTTATGTCTTCGGCGGTTGGAACACCGAGGCAAACGGCAGCGGCACCAACTATACGGATGCGCAGAGTGTCATCAACCTCACGGCGCAGAACAACGCAGTCGTGAATCTCTATGCAAAGTGGACACCGGTGACCCCGGCCACGAAGCAGATTCAGATTCGGAAGACGCTGACCGGTGATCGCGGTGCGATTGCAACGGGTGAGACCGCACCGCTGGTCGCAGAGACCTTCGGCTTTACCCTGCAGGCAAAGTCCGGCGCGTCGTCGACGGCATATCCGATGCCGGCAGGAACGGCGGCGGGCAGCCAGAGTCAGAGCTACAGCATTCCGACCTCGGATTTGACGAGCGGCAATGCAAGCCTCACGACCGCAAACATCAGCTTTACCCTCCCGGGTGTCTACGAGTATGAAGTGAAGGAGACCCAGGGAAATCAGACCGGCTACACTTACGATGCGACGGTGTATACCGTGCGTTATACGGTTACGCAGAACGGTGCCAACCTCGACGTCACAACGGAAGTACAGAACGGTACCGGAGCGGCCTTCACCGCGGTGACAAGCGGCAATGCGACCGCAGCGTTCACCAACGACTATCAGCTTCCGCAGTATCAGGTCGTATTCGATGCGGACGGCGGAACTGTGACGCCCCCGACACAGAACGGCATTAAGCGCGGCGGTACGCCGACGGTACCGACTGCGGCAAGCCCGAGCACATCTCCGGCCGGAGATAAGACCGGTTACCTCTTTGTCGGCTGGTTTGAGGAGGACACGAGCGGCAACCTCGCATCGACACCTTACGACTTCACGCAGCCGCTCACCGGCAACAAGAAGTTGAAGGCGAAGTGGCTTCTCAACGAGTACAAGGTCAAGGTGAAGGATGCGCCGAACGCAGACGGAACCCATGCAAACGAAGTGATTCACAGCGACGACCATGTCCCGTACAACGGACAGATTCCGTCCCAGACCGCGCCGAACAACAAGACCGGCTATCACTTTAACGGCTGGGTGGATGAGAGCGACAATTCGCCCTACACCTTCGGAACACCGGTGCGCCGCGATACGACGGTGGTTGCGACTTTATGCGCCGAATCACTACAAGGTTCACTACGACCCGAACGGCAGCAATGTGAGCGGCACCGTGACCGATTCTAACCATGTCTATGATGTGGCAAGAATCTGAACCAAAATAACTTCACCCGCCCGGGCTTCACCTTCGGCGGATGGAATACCGAGGCGAACGGAAGCGGTCAGAGTTATACCGATCAGCAGTCCGTCACGAATCTCACAAGCACGGACAATGCGACGGTCACGCTCTATGCGGTCTGGAGACCGGTGAACAGCGCGGTCGAGGCGATTTCCGTGAAGAAGGAACTCATCGGCGATGTGGGAACCCTCGCAAACGGCGAAACTTCGCCGCTGGTGCAGGAGAACTTCCGCTTTGAGTTAAAGGCAGTCAGCACGACAGCCTTCGGCCTGAGCGGTGCACTGCCCATGCCGGCAGCTGCGGCGGGGCAGCAGACCTATGTGATGAGCATGGGTAGTGCTTCTTTAAACCTGGTACAGGGCGTGACGGATACGCAGGCGGGACAGAGTAACGGTACCGTAGCAAGCGGTCCCTTCAACTTCACAATGCCGGGTGAGTACATTTATGAAGTGCGTGAGCTTTCCGGAACAGCGAACGGTTACAGCTACGACGGCAAGGTCTACAGAATCAAGTACACGGTCGTACAGAACCTCACCCAGCTCACGGTGACCAAGGAGCTCAGTGTGAACGGCGGTGCCTTTGCGGCATTCAACGGAACGCTTGACTTCTCGAACAGCTATCAGCGTCCGCAGTACACGGTGAGCTTCGATCCGGACGGCGGCAATGTGACGCCGAGCACACAGACTGTGAAGCATGGCAATCAGGCAAGTAATCCGCCGACCGCAACAGGTCACAGTTCTCCGGCGGGAGAGAAGACCGGCTATCATTTCGGCGGTTGGATTGACACGGCAACCGGTACTCCCTACAACTTCAACACGCCGGTCACGGGGGATAAGACCCTCAAGGCGAAGTGGGATATCAATCAGTATCATGTCATTGTCAAAGAGCCGAACGATGCTGACCCGGGCAAGCAGAACTTTGAGTATCTGAACAATCCGAGCGTGAATCACGGCAGCACGGTGACGGCGCCGCCGACACCGGACAACAAGACCGGTCACCATTTCAACGGCTGGGTGGATCAGAACGGCAATCCCTACACCTTCGGCACCCCGGTCACGCAGGATACGACGGTCACTGCGACCTACGCACCGAATCAGTATACGGTTCAGTACGACAAGAACGCTGCGGATGCGAGCGGCACGGTTTCGGATTCCACGCATACCTACGGTGTCGCGAAGAATCTGAACGGAAACAGCTACACGCGTCCGGGGTATGAGTTCGCCGGCTGGGCTACCACGCCGACAGGAACCGTCACCTATCCGGACCAGCAGAGTGTCATTAACCTGACGACCCAGAACAACGGTGTGGTGAAGCTCTATGCGGTTTGGACCCAGGCTACCCCGGCAACAGAGGCCTTCGGTATTCGGAAGACGCTCTCCGGAGACGTCGGACCGCTGCCGAACGGAGAGAATGCGCCGATTGTGGCGGATACCTTCCGCTTCCGTCTGACGGCGAAGCAGACCAACGCACCGGGACTTACGCTGCTCCCGATGCCGGCAGGTACGGCAGCGGGCGCGCAGACAGCGGATTACACGCTGACCAGCGCGGGACTCAGCTACGGCACATTCGGAACGGCGGCGACCGGAACGGTGGCAAGCGGCCTCCTGACCTTCACGCTCCCGGGTGATTACTACTATGAACTCACGGAGCTTGCGGGTTCGGCTGCAGGCTATAGCTACGGCGGCGCCTCCAAGGTCTACACCTTGCACTACAAGGTCACGCAGAGCGGCACAACACTTTCGGTGACGAAGGAAGTCAAAGAGGGCAGCGGCAGCTACGCACCGCTTTCCGGCGCTCTGGACTTCGATAACAGCTATGCGCTTCCGAGCTACACGGTCAGCTTCAATTCGCAGGGCGGCGATGTGACGCCGAGCACGCAGACCGTGAAATACGGCCACTTTGCAAGAAGACCGCAGACCCAGGCGGGTAAGAGCTCCCCGGCGGGCGATCTTGCGGGCCATACCTTCGGGCATTGGAATAAGCAGGGCGATCCGGCGACTACGGCATATGACTTTGAGCACACGCCGGTCACGGGCAATATCACCCTCGATGCAACTTGGACCACCAACAGCTACACCATCACCGTGACCGATGGGCCGGATGCAAATCCGCCGCATCAGAACGAGGTGATCTCCAATACGACGGTGCCGTACAACACGCCGTCCACGGAGCCGAATCGCCCGAATAACAAGACGGGCTATCACTTTGACCACTGGGAGAAGAACAGCGATCTGAGTCATACACCCTACGTCTTTGGAACACCGATTACGGGCAATGAGACCATCCATGCGGTCTATGCACCGAACAGCTACACGGTGCGCTACAACAAGGATGCGGCGGATGCAAGCGGAACGGTGGCGGATTCGCAGCACACTTACGATGTTGCGAGAAACCTCAATAACAATGCGTTCACGCGTCCGGGCTATGAGTTTGCGGGCTGGTCGAGAACGCAGGGCGGCACGACCGTTGACTTTGCGGATCAGGCAAGTGTTGTGAACCTGAGCGCGACGGACGGTGCAGTCGTAGACCTCTATGCGGTCTGGACCGCGGCGACCCCGATTGCGGCAAATGTCACGATTCAAAAGACCTTGACCGGTGACATTACGACGACACCGGGCGGACTGGCATCTCCGATTACACCGGAGACCTTCCGCTTTGAGCTCAAGGCAATCAGCACGACGGCTCCCGGCGTCACGGCACTTCCGATGCCGGCAGCGGCAGCGGGAGCGCAGACTGCGGTGCTTACGCTGAGCAGCAATGACCTCACGGTGGGTGTGGGTACCGTTTCAAGCGGCAACCTCACCTTTACGATGCCGGGTGAGTATGTCTACGAGCTGAAGGAGCTTTCCGGCAGTTCGACGGGCTTCACCTACGATCAGACGGTCTACAGCCTCAAGTACACGGTGACGCAGAGCGGAACCACGCTTTCCGTCTCGGCGGAGAGCAAGAGCGGCAGCGGTGCTTACCAGCCGTTTAACGGCACGGCAGGCTTTACCAATGATTATCAGTTGCCGAGATATCGCGTGAGCTACGACTCGAACCTCGGCAGTGCGACGCCGCCGACCGAGACCAATATTAAGTACGGTCACTTTGCGACGCAGCCCGGCAATGCTGCGGGAACAAGTTCCCCGGCGGGAGACAGAGTTGGCTTCCACTTCAAGCACTGGATTGACACGCAGACCGGTCAGATCTTCAACTTCGGAGATCCGATTACGAGAGACGTGAATTTACAGGCGGTTTGGGAGCGGAACGGCTACACGGTCACGGTCAACGACGGACCGGATGCAACGACGCCGAATCAGAACATTTCGACGCAGCGCGTGCCGCACGGAGATCCGGCGACCGAGCCGACTCGTCCGAACAACAAGCCCGGCCATCACTTTGACGGTTGGAAGACGAGCAGCAATACACCGTACACCTTCGGTACCCCGGTGACGGAGAATCAGACGATACACGCAAGCTACGCCCCGAACCACTACACGGTGAAGTATGAGGCGAACGGTAGCAATGTGAGCGGAACAGTCGCGGATTCGCAGCATACCTATGATCTTGCGGCGCCGCTCACGCAGAACAGTTACACGAGACCCGGCTATCAGTTCAGCGGCTGGGCAGAGCGGCCGGACGGCAGCGGAACGCAGTATACGGATCAGCAGTCGGTGATCAACCTCACGCAGGTGGACGGCGACACCGTGCATCTCTATGCAGTGTGGACACCGGTTACACCGTATCAGTTAGACCTCGGTGTGCAGAAGATCCTGAGCGGAGAAATAGGCCTTGCACTCGGTACGGGTGAGACCTCCCCCGTTGAATACGGAGAACTTCCGCTTCAAGCTGAGCGCTGTCAGCACCACGGCAGCGGGCGTCAGTGCACTGCCGATGCCGAACGGCACGGTGGGAGCGCAGGAGACGGAACTCGGCATCAACGGCGCGGGTAATGCGAACTTCGGACCCATGTCCTTTGTCTACGAGGGCGATTACATTTATCGCCTTACGGAGATTGCGGGCACGGCGACCGGCTACAGTTACGACCCGGCAGTCTATGAGCTTACGGTTCGCGTGAGCCAGGCGGGTGTCAATATGAATGCCAACGTGACGGTGAAGAAGGACGGCGGCACAGCGACAGCGCTGACCGGTGACCTTGACTTTACCAACGACTATCGTCTGCCGCGCTACCAAGTGAGCTTTAACCCGAACGGAGGATCGAATACGCCGAGCACGCAGACGGTGCGCTACGGCGATCCCGCGTTTGCACCGAGCAATGCCCCCCGGAACCGGCAGTCCGGCCGGCGATAAGACCGGGCAGCATTTCCTCCGCTGGGCAAAGCCGGACGGTACGCCGTACAATTTCGGCGATCCGGTGACGGCAGATACCCTGCTCACGGCAATTTGGGATACCAACCGCTACACGATTACGGTCATCGATGCGCCGGATGCAAATCCGGGGCACCAGAACCGCATCATCACAACGGACAATCAGATTCCGCACGGCGCTACGCCGACCGAGCCGACGCACCCGGATAATAAGACGGATTACGTCTTCAATCACTGGGAGAAGCCCGACGGCAGTCCGTATCGCTTTGACGAGCCGATGACCGGGGATTTGACCGTACATGCGGTCTACCGTCGGAAGCAGTACAATGTACAGTTTGAGCAGAACGGCTCCTTTGTTTCGGGCAATATGTCGAACCAGCACTTCAACGGCGGAGAGACCAAGCCGCTCAGCAGCAATGTCTATACCCGTCCGGGCTATGTGTTCGGCGGTTGGGGCAGAACACCGGATGCGGCGACGCCTGAGTTCGGCGACGGACAGACCGTTTCGAATCTCACGCAGACGGACGGCGAAACCGTAAAGCTCTATGCGGTCTGGACCCCGGTTACCCCGGCTATCGCAGCGGTACCGAAGGTCAACAAGCAGATTACCGGTGATACGCCGCACAATGCGGGACGCTTCACGTTTGAATTGAGCGCGGTCAGCACAACTGCGGTGCAGTCGGAACTTCCGATGCCCGCAAGCGCGCAGGGCAATACGGACCGCATTCAAGTTGAAGGTGCGGGTCAGGGCAACTTCGGAAACATCAGCTTCCGTTTCCCGGGTACCTATGTGTACCGGATTGCGGAGCTCCCGGAGGGCAGAAAGGGCTTCAGCTTTGATTCGGACGAAGTGACGCTCACCTATATCGTGACGCAGAACGGCACAAATCTGAATGTGGTGACGAGCGCGCAGAAGAACGGTAACCCCGTTACGGATGCAATTTTCGTGAACCGCTTCACGACGCCGGACTACACGATTACCTTCGACGGAAACGGCTCCTGGGTCACCGTACCCTCGCAGTCGGTGAGAGAGGGCGGTCGCGGCACGGATCCGCAGAAGAACATGCTGAGAACCGAGAGCAAGTTTATCGGTTGGTATTTAAACGGTCAGCCTTATGACTTCAGCACGCCGGTTTACGATGACATCACCTTGGTCGCAATGTATGAGTACAAGCCGAGCGGAGACAATTCCGGCGGCAGCGGCGGTGGCGGTGGCGGAAACGGAGGCGGAGGCGGCAGTTCCTCCGGCGGACACGGCAGCGTGAAGCCGAACACCAATCCGAATCCGATTCAGCCGACAATCTCGACGAATTCGGGCATTGCGGACAATGTGCTTCCTCCGGTCGATCACAGCGAGCCGGTGCCGCAACAGCAGGCAGAGGAGAAGAAGACGCCGACAGGCGAGGCACTTTCTCCGGACAGCCGTAATAAGGGCACTTCCGCTCGCGGAACTACGGAGCGCAGTAAGCGCGGCAAGCTCCCGAAGACGGGAGAGGCGCCGATGGCAAACCCGCTTCCGAATCTTGCGGCTCTGACGCTTGCAGCTTATGCACTGTTTGCGGAGGAGAAGCGCAGACGGAAGAAGGCAGAATAAAAGAGTTATACAAGTCTCGAAAGAGGCGCTGCTTACGCAGCGCCTCTTTTTGACGTTATTTATACACTTTTGACTGGACACTTGTATATATATATGGTAAAAAATTAAAATTGGGTTAAGATATTTCGCAATTACGATTGATGCGTGAACGTAGAATCGGTTGGTCTTCATGAGACCCGAAAGAGCCTAGGAGGACAGGATGAGAGAGAGAGTTTGGAACCGTTGGAGACGAGCGCTTGCAATGCTGATAGCGCTGCTCTTGGCAATCGAAGCACTTCCGCTGCAGACGCTTGCTGCACCGGCACGAGGTGGTTATATCCCCTTGGTTGTCAGTGAGGATGAGGAAGAAGAAGCGGAAGATTACAGCGAGGATGCAGAGTTGATTGATGACAGGCCGCTGCTTGCAGCAGGCCTTTCTACCCGTGCGCTGCGCGCGTCGGGTTCTAACGCTACCCTCAGCAATGCACTGCCGTTGGCAACTCCTTACGTTGCCTTCCGGCAGGCATCGGGCGGCTATGCGCCTTGGACGGGGCCGGTGGATGATTCCAGTCTCACGGCGGGCAATAACTATGTGAAGCTGGATCCGGCCAACGCGGTCCTTAGGACGCCCGCGGACTTTGCCATCGGTAAGTACGGTGAGCGCATCTTCAGCGTGCAGTTTGCCTTCCGGCCCGGCGAGGTCTCGGATGTCGTTCGTAACAATCTTGTGATGGAGCTTTGGATTCCTTCCGGCTTTAATCTGAACGGAATTCCGAGCGTGAACGGTGTGACCTTTACGAGTGCCCGTCAGGCGGACGGAAGCACAGTGCTGGTCGGCACCCCCTCGCCTTCGACCGCGAGTGTCAGCGGTCAGCTTACCATTACGCAGGATGCGAATAAGCTGATCAACGAGCTGCCGATTTCCGGCGGCGAAATTGCCGTTCCGGATGCGTGTCATCAACAACTATCGTTCGACCGATCCGAGCAAGCCGCCGACACTTTATGCACTGGGCGGCGGCGATCATGATAAGACAACGGAGCTTATGCTGCGGACGGTCGGCGGTAACCCCACGGTTACGGTGACCAATCTCTCCGACAACAATACCTATATGCCCGGCGAAATCGGCGGTGCATCATACGCAAACCGGACCAGCCCCGGAACCCCCATCGGCAGAAATGTGAAGTCGAGCCAGGACTATCGTGCTTCGGCGGCGGACGATGCTTTCTACTTCTTGGGAGACGCTAACATGGGCCTCATGGATCCCTGGTGGCGCAAAAGTTTTGAAATCAAAGTGCATAAGGACGAAGGCTATCTCGCGGACGGATCCAAGATTCATCTGGTCTTGCCGGATGAGGGCGTGCGCTTCGATCAGGGCGGTGTGCTCTACTGGAGTTATAAGACCGACGACGGCGTGGAGCTGCCCTGGACCGCAATCGGCTCGCGCCTTGATTTCAGAATCGGCGGAAACATTCGAGACCTAACCATCTACGGTGTCAATTATTATAATCAGCAGGTCACGGCAAATGCCTATCGAGAGGCAGTTGCGGGTTCCGGACTCAGCTATGCGGATTTGTTCCGCAAGCCGGGTACCTTCCACATCCGCTATTACCCGATGATGTATTATAATCGTCTCTACGAGGGAAACTGGAGCAACACGACATATACGGCGGCTTCCGGTTCCTATCTGGAGCAGCCTGACAACACGAATTTCGGTGCGAAGGCAAAGACCGAGGGAACGCCGCTCAAGTTTAAATTGATTCAGGGTACTTCGCCGATTCGAATTAGAAGCGATCAGCTGGATGTAACCATAGGCACGGAATACAACCAGACCCAGCTCAGTTCCGTTCCGCAGTACAGCTCGGTTTCTCCGGAGTACACCGATTCCGAAGAGGTGAAGGCAAGCTTCCGTTTCGATGACGCAGACGATGCGTTTAAGATTCAGGACAATCTCTCCGTCAAATACGATTACGAGGAGGCGCTCTCACCGGTTTATCTGAATCACCTGGGACTCGAGGAAAAGTACGGACTCAGCTATCGGCTCTATATCAAGGATGCGGTGACCGGGCAGGTGGAAGTGAGAACCCTGGTACCGGGGAATGAGTATCCGACCTACACGCCGCAGAGCATCAGCTATGCGGGGCAGACCGTCACCGAGTCCGTTATCGACGGAACCGGCATCACGGATTATACCTTTGCGGATGCCAATGCGGCGGGAAACAAAGAAGTATATTTCCCGCATAGAGGTGTTCAAGAAGAAATATGACTACAACCACAGGGGCAGTTACATGTACTGGCAGTGGGAGCGGGAGAGGATAAGAGCTGGTTTACGTATAAGCTTCGCGCCTATCACCACCGCCTCTCGGACGGTACCGATATTCCGGATAACTACGAGGCAAAGATACAGCGCAGCGTGACCTCCGACCAGATTGCGGCAGAGGGCGGTGAGGCAGGTTTTGCGAGAGAGTTTAAGATTAAAACGCGTCATCTCTCGGATAATCTCCGCACTGCGACGCACGGTCTCGGAAACATGGAGGTGAATCGTCATCCCGAGGTCAGCACCTTTGGATTGTATGCGGTCATCAAGTATCCGGACACGATGGATTACAACATCGATTCGACCGGTGCCCCGATTGCGTTCGGACAGCCGAACTATGACCCGGTCGTCATTGAACTGGCGGGCGATGCCATCACGCTGACCGAATATTTGGAGAAAGCGGATCTTCGCCTCCTCGGTGTCACGGATCAGGCAGGTACCTACCACGATCTCGCGGCGGAAGGTATCGACTCGGAGGATCCGGCCTACTTAAAGGACGGTATTTCTCGCTATTCGAATACGCGGGTCACGGTTTTCTCGAACGCCAATGACAACGGTGCCTTTGACGGCAAGGTCTACGATTTGAATGCCTTGGCAAATCAGCTCGGAACCGATTATTTCAAGAGCGTTGTCGTCGCGTTGGAAGACATCAACAGCTTAAAGAGCAATGTGACGAGCGGAACCCTTCGGAATTACCGTTTCTTTACGCAGCAGATTTACCCGGGACACAAAAACTACAACGGCGCGGTCGGAACAAACGGCGCTGCGGATCTTCCGAAAAACATCCCCTACACCAATACGCTCTTCTGCCGTTACAGCGACTATAAGAGTGAAGTGGTGGATCACAACCCGCCGCAGGACACCACGATTCACGGCATCAGCCAGTATCACGGAACGGCGAGGAAGTCGAACGGAAATTCGGCGAGATTGGTGCTGGGAGACAGTGCCAAGGGCATTTCGGTGCTGGACCTCGATTACTACGTGAATCCCTGGTCGGTCTTTGATGATACGAAACTCGGGCAGGACTTCTTCTCGACGACAGGCGCAACGGATCTGGATCCGACACTTTATAAAATCAATGCGATTGCTCAGGGACTTAGCCGCGGCATGGCAAACGAGCCGAATTACCGCGAACTTGAACTCACGCGCATCGAGATGGATAACACCGGTGTGTCTTACCTAAATGCAAATCTGCCGGAGTTAAACTATCAAAATGCGAGTCTTGATTTTGCGGGCACCAGTGAGAGGCTCTTGTCGCTTGTCAATGCCATCAGCTTTAACATCCAGTATGCGAAAACCTATCAGAAATTTGTGCTGGATGTGACGCTCTCGGACGGCACAAGCCGTCACATCGAAGATTCGGTTTACGGACCGCACAGCACGACCACCCACGGGCGACTTCACTACGTCATACCGGGCGTCGATGTACAGAACGGGCCCTATGTGAAGTCAATCAAAGTGAGTTTCCCGAACGATCTTAACTGGGGCGTCAACCACGCGAAGATGACAAGCGACGGGGCAATCGGCGGAAACGGCTTTTTGCCTTCCGTCGGCCTTTCCCTGGTGAAGCAGGATATCCCGAAACGCTATCCGGGAACCACAATTCCGGTCGGATCTCTCAGCGAGAAGGACAGCGACGCGAGCTATGATAAGCTGACCGTCAAGGCGAAGCTTCACTTTGAGAACATTTACGGCGACGATATGACCACGGATGCGAACCGCTTTACGGTGGAAGGCGCGTCCGAGCGCATTGCGGGACAGCAGGTCAATGTGGCCAGATTGATCAATGGGCTCAATTATCACAGTATCACGACCTATCAGGGCCGCGAGCTCGGTGTGGGCGGAGATATTTCGTTCGGTGTTACGCCGGCTACTTTGAATTATGCGGTCAACAAGGGACTCAAGATACGTCCGACCTTCTATATCAAGGTGGATAAGAGCTTTACCTATGTGGACGGCAGTCTGGTGGTCAAGGCTTTCCAGAAGACGCCGACCGGAAGTGCGACCTGGGCGCCCAGCAGTGCGAATGTGAACTTCATTCCTGCGGGTACAGGTACCGGGGAATCCGGGCATACGGATTACGGCGTGCTGGTGGTATCGATGGACCAGACCCCCGATGCGGAACTTTCGGATATTTTCCGCGGTCTCGGCGGTAGCAACGGCCAAAACTGGACCGGCCCTTCGTATAACTTTTACTTAAAACTTCAGGCCGGCTATTCGGCGGATCCGGTCATTGTGAAGCCGCTGCCCGGCGTCTGGCTCGATACGAAGTTTGACGCAAACCGTGACGGCAACGGCGGAAATGCACATGACATCACGGTCGAGACCAACAACGAGAATCTTCAACTGGTTCAGGACGGACCGCGCGGTGCACAGTTCGGAAATGTGACGGCAGCAAAGGCCGGCGCGAGTGCGAACGAGGCGGAGATGCTCTACGCCGCAAACGACACGACACACAAGATCAACCAGGTGACGGCACTCGGTCTGCTTGCTTTCGCGCAGGCAACCAAGCCCTTTGCGGAGAGTGCAACGAATGTCGAGAGTCGCGACCTGAACAACAACCAGAACATCTTCAACGCCAAGGTCTTCCTTACCAGTGACGATGTGAACCCGACCAACGACTGGGAGATTTATATCCCGGTGCCGAAGGAGGGGGAGCAGTACAGCTACCAGAGCGGCGGTGTCACGCAGACCACGCCGGCAGCGCAATTCACTATGGATTACTATGGGGTAGATACCTCGGCGCTCACGGGTCTCAACTACACAATTTCGTATACAACTGATCCGAACCCGGCGGTAAACGGCTATACCGGCGCAAAGGCAGCGTCCTGGACTACGACCAAACCCGCGGATGCGGATATCACGATGGTCAAGGTGAATGTGAGCAACATGCCGGCGGGAAGAAAGGCATCGGTCACGCTTCGCTATCAGTTACATGAGCGCAAGAAAAAGCTGCTCAATATGGACGACACCATCGTGACCTACGGAAACTTCCGCATGGGCACAAACCCGGCGCCCTTCTACGGCGCGACGGGACAGTCGAGTAACACGCTACGCTATACGCTGCGCGATCTTACATTGAGCGGTTTCGCATTCCAGGATACCGACTATAACTCGCTCTACGATGACGGGACGGATAGTCGTCTCAACAACGTCCACATGCGACTACTTGAGGCAGACGGTGTCACCGAAGTTCTGCGTCGCGACAACAATCTGACCTATGTGAATGGCACGAACGGACTCGGGGAATATACCCTCTATGTGCCGCACGAGGGCAACTGGACGGTCAAGGCGGAAACCTCTCACTTGACACCCGCCAGAAAGCTGGTCAAAAAGGATCAGGGCAGCAACCCGAGCATAAATTCGCGTTTTGACCGAAACACGAATCTTGCGGCGGTCACCGTGATGGCGGATGTCCCGACGCGGCAGTATAATCTCGCAAATGTGAACGTCGGTATCTACAATGTGCCGCAGCTTGACCTCGCGGACCAGTACTCCACGTGGGCGATGCCGCGACCACGGTGATGCCGACACTCACGAATCCTGTGGATCCGACGAATCCGGTTGTGAACTATGCGATTCAGACGGGCGCGCCGACAGACCTCGTTTCGGTGAGCGGCAGCGGCGCGGTGAGCGGCACCCTGACCCCGCAGAAGACAGGCGTCACAACCCTGCTGCTCACAACCGATGACGGCTACGGCGAGCTCATCAAGAAGGAAGTGCAAGTAAAGGTCTGGGCCGATGTGAAGTACGACAGCAACGGCGCGGACAGCGGCAGTATTTCCGCAAACGGCGAACAGCTCTACCCGTCTACGACAGCGGCCGGTGCGGATGCGCACACGGATGAGACGACCGCGAAGAGTTCCGCGGGAACGGCGGGTGTGGACACCCAGCTCATGCGCGCGGGCTACTACTTTGACGGCTGGAATACGAAGCCGGACGGCACCGGCACCGCGTATGCGGCGGGTGCTGCGATCAAGACCGGCAAGATTGACGGTGATTTAACGCTCTATGCGGTCTGGAGACCGGTCACCCCGGCGACGGATAGCTTTAACATCGAGAAGCTCTTAAAGGGAGACTACGGCCTCCTGCCAGACGGCCAGAGTGCACCGCTTCTCACGGAGAACTTTAAGTTCACCTTGACCGGTACCTCCTTTACGGCCGCAAATGTCACGGCAGAACCCATGCCGACTGGTTCCGCGAAGGAGAGCTCCCGCGACGAGACCCCGGGTCAGAATCCGGTGGTCAAATACACGCTTTCGAGCGCAGACCTCTCGCTGATCACCCCGGGTTCCCCGGTCTTGACCGAAAATGCGACGGCGGGCGCAACCTTCCAGAGCGGAACCTTCAGCTTCACGATGCCCGGCACCTATGTCTACACCCTCAAGGAAGAGGCGGGCAGCGCACAGTACTACGGTTACAACGCCCGCGTCTACACGATTACCTATGTGGTGACGCAGAGCGGCAGCGGTCTCGGCAATGCGCTGAGCGTTACGAGAACCATCTCTTACACCGATGCGACCGGCGCAAGCGTGAATGTTCAGACGGCAAGCTTTGAAAATACCTATCAGCTGCCGCGCTACACGGTCAGCTTCGATCCGGATCAGGGCAGCTTTACGCCCCCGGCCCAGACGCATCGCTACGGTGACCGCGTGACGGAGCCGCCGGTACAGAACAATGCGGCGGGCGTTGCGACCTCCCCGGCGGGAGAGCGCTACGGCTATCACTTTAAGCACTGGAAGGCGGCGGACGGAACCCAGTTCCAGTTTGTGAACAGCTCGGTGCGCGCAAACTTCACCCTGACCGCAGTCTGGGAGATCAATACCTACCCGGTACAGGTGCTCGACTCTGCATCGGCAGACGCGCCGCATGCGAATGAGGTGATTTCAACAACGGCGGGGCACAGATGGCGCACGGCACGGTGCTGAATGCGCCGACCGCGCCGGAGAATAAAACCGGCTACCACTTTGACCACTGGGAGAACGACGCGGATCACAGTACCTTCACCTTCGGAAACCCGGTCACGGGACCGCTGACCATACGTGCGGTCTATGCACCGAATACGTATACGGTGAAGTATGATAAAAATGCGGCAAGCGCAAGCGGCACGACGGCGGATTCCGCGCATGTCTATGACCAAACACGCGCACTGACAACAAACGGCTATACGAACCCCGGTTACTACTTTGCGGGCTGGAGCCGCACGGCGGGCGGCACGACGGTCGACTTGAACGATGGCGACAACGTGCTGAATCTGACAGCGCAGAACAACGGAACGGTGACGCTCTATGCAATCTGGCAGCCGGTCACACCGGTCAGCGACAGCTTCGACGTGAGTAAGCTTCTCTTCGGAGACTTCGGTGCACTGCAGGGCGGCGAGACCGCACCGCTGGTGCCGGATACCTTCCGCTTTGTCTTACAGTCCGTCACGACCCCGACAGGCACAACAATGGTACTTCCGGTGGTTCCGGGCGGCGGTACCGCTTCGGGCATCACGGTGACCCCGGGGGCGGGAATCATGGGCTATGCGCTTCCGAGCGCGCAGCTGCAGGTTCCGGCAGCGGGCAGCGCAGCGGCAACCGCAGGCGCGGCCGCGGTCGCAAACTTCCCGGCAGGCCTCTTTACCTTCAGCTACCCGGGCACTTATGTGTATACCCTAAAGGAGACCGCGGGCTCCGCACAGTACTACAGCTACGATCCCGCTGTCTACACGATTACCTTTACGGTGACGCAGAGCGCGGGAGCGCTCGGCGCGGGAACGGGAAATTCCCTCACGGTGACGAGAAGTATCACGAAGCAAAGCGGCGGCGCAAGCACAGCGGCGACCGAGCTGCAGTTTGAGAACCGTTACACCTTGCCGCGTCTCACGGTGCAGTATGACGCAGAGGGTGGCAGCCATACCCCGGCAAACGAGAGCGTGCGCTACGGCGATTATGCAAGCGTGCCGCCGGTTCAGAACAATGCAGCGGGAACCCCGACCTCCCCGGCGGGAGAGAAGACGGGCTACCACTTCCTCTACTGGACGGATGCGACGGGAACGCAGTTCCCGTTTGGCTCGACGCCGATTCATGCGAACACAACTTTGCATGCGAAGTGGGAGATTAACCGCTACACCGTGACGGTGCAGGATGCGCCGGACGCGGATGCGGGGCACCAAAACAATCAGCTCGCGCAGCATAACAATGTGGCGCACGGCGACACAAGCCTCACGGCGCCGGTACAGCCGGAAAATAAGACGGGCTACCACTTCGATCACTGGGAAGATCAGAACAACACGGCTTATACCTTCGGTTCCCCGGTGACCGGCGATACGACGGTACATGCGGTTTATGCACCGAATACGTATACGGTGGTCTATGAGCCGAACGCAGGCGGCGCTACGGTGAACGGCAGCATGCCGAACATGAACTTCAGCTATGACACGGCGCAGAACCTCACGCCGAATCAGTTTAGCCGTCCGGGCTATCAGTTCATGGGATGGGGACTCACGCCGACCGCAGCGACCCCGGATTACTATGACAGTGCTTCGGTCAACAATCTGACTGCAACCAACGGCGGAACCGTGCGCCTCTATGCGCTCTGGACAGCCGTGACGCCGTTTGACCATGATCCGGCACTCACAAAGATACTCGGCGGCGAGGGCAAACCGGACGCTTGCGACCGGTGAAACGACCCCGCTCGCAGCGGAGACCTTCAACTTTGAGTTCAAGGCAGTCAGCACGACGGTTCCGGGCATGAGCACCCTGCCGATGCCGGCAGCGGCACACGGCGCGCAGACCTTCACGGTAAACCGTGTGGGCGCGGGTGCCCTCCCGATCGGCTCCCTGAGTTTTTCTCTTTGCGGGCGACTATGTCTACGAGCTCCGCGAACTTGCGGGTGCCGCAGGTACGCCGGGAACCCCGGCTGCGGCGCAGGGAAGCTATACCTATGACAGCGCTGTGTATCGCATTACCTACCACATCACACAGGCAGGGAACAGTGATGAACGGCAGTGTTACGGTCGAGAAGCAAACGGCGGGCGGTGCCTTCTCGGCGCCGGTCACTTACAGCGCTGCAACGGAGCCCAGCTTTACGAACGATTACCTCCTGCCGCGCTACACCGTGAGCTTCCAGTCGAACGGCGGCAGCGTGACCCCGGCACCGCAGGTCATTGTCTACGGTGATCCGGTGATTGCACCGCCTACGGTCGGCGGATCCCCGGCGGGCTCCCGCCCGGGCTACGACTTCGGCGGCTGGCAGAATCCGGACGGAAGCCCGGCAAACTTTACGACGCCGGTGACCGGCAATTTGGTGCTCAGCGCAAGCTGGACCATGCGCCACTACACGGTCACGGTACTGGATGCACCGGATGCGGATCCGGGCCATCAGAATCAGATCATCACGCAGGATACAAATGCGGTTCACGGCAGCACGCCGACCGAGCCCGCGCGCCCTGACAACAAGACAAATTATGTCTTTGATCACTGGGCAAAGCCGGACGGCTCGACCTACAACTTCGACGAGCCGCTGAGCGGTGACCTTACGGTGCACGCGGTCTACCGTCAAAAGCGCTATACGGTGCGCTATGATTCCGGCACGCCGCATTCCGTGGGCAGCATGACGGATTCGCACTTCGGCGGCGGAGATACGAACCCGCTTCCGCCGAATCAGTACGCGAGACCTGGCTATACCTTCGGCGGCTGGAGCCGCACGCCGGGCGGAACGACGCCCGACTATACGGACGGGCAGCCGGTCACGAATCTCACAACTTCGGACGGTGTGACCGTGACCCTCTATGCGGTCTGGAACCCTGCGAGCCCTGCAGTCCTTCACGACCCGCCGGTTAAGAAAGTGATTACCGGTGCGGTGCCGCACAATGCCGGAAACTTTACCTTCCTGCTCCGTGCAGTCAGTACGACGGCACCGGAGGCGGTAGGTGTACTCCCGATGCCGCTTGCGGCGGGAGGCAACCAGGAGATGCATCTCGTCATTGCAGGTGCCGGAGAAGAGGAGTTCGGCGACATCACCTTCCGCCTTCCGGGCACCTACGTTTACGAAATCTCCGAGCTGCCGATCGGCAGACGCGGCTTCAGCTTCGATCTGGATCCGGTGACCGTCACCTACGTGGTCACACAGACAGGTTCTGTCCTCAATGCGACCCGGACCATGGAGAAGAGAGGCCAGGTAGTAACCGAGGCGGTCTTCACGAACGAGTTCGAAAAGCCGAACTACATCGTGAGCTTTGACGGCAACGGCGCTTGGAGGGCTTTCGAGAGCCAGACGGTACGCGAGGGCCTTACGGCGACCGAGCCCACGCGAAAGCCGGTTAGAAGCTACGGCAAGTTCATCGGCTGGTACTTAGACGGTCAGCCCTACGACTTCAGTCAGCCGGTCTACGACGACCTCACCCTCATTGCAATGTACGACGATTCCGACAGCGACAACACGTCCGGCGGAAGCGGCGGCGGTGGCGGCGGAAGTCGCGGTGGTAGCGGTGGCGGCAGTCGCGGCGGAAGCAGCAGCCGCGGCAACGGCAGAGGCAGCAACATCGCGCCGACACCGAATGCGAACATCGCGACCACGCCAACGCAGAGCGGCGATTCGGATACGACGAATAACCCGCAGAATGCAGAGCCGAACAAGCGGGCAGCAGGCACCGATAAGATTGAAAAGTTGGATGGTGAGAGCGGCAGCCGCGGAAAGAAGCAGACAAGCGGCGACAAGAGGAGAAAGCGCCGTCTCCCGAAGACCGGAGAAGCTTCTTTTGAGCAGACAGTGCTGTGGAAAGAGGAGAGACGGGACGAGCAAGGCTGAGTAAAAACAGAATTATAACTTTGTAAGAGGAGCTGTGTTGCGCTTGTGACACAGCTCCTCTATTTTTTGCCTGATATAAAGCAACAATTTAAAGTACAATGTCGAATTTTGAACTTATACAAAGAGAACGTCATTGAATATTCACGAAGCATGTATTTGTACGAGGAGCGTTACAGTGCAGTTTCATGCTTCCGAGAATCAAAATAAGAAACAAACTCCATATCTTGCGTGTTTCAAGTGAGGAAATCACAATCAGAAGGGATACAAGCATGTCCGGGATATAAAATCTATGTTTTATTTTGCATCCAACGGTTGAATATCAAAGCAATAAAAGTTAAAATTGATTAAAAATCCCGTTTTCAAGTCGGAAATTGTTTATATATACGGAACTATTACAACGGACATGAGCGGAACAGAGACAAGACAGGAGGATTTCATGGCAGAAAGATGGTGGAAGTATTGGAGAAGGGCGCTCGCAACTTTGGTTGCGATGATACTCATCATTGAGGGGATGCCGCTTCAAACCTTAGCTCAGACCGGGCGGGACAGTTATATACCGCTGATTCAATCGGAGGACGATGAAGAAGAAGAGGACTATACGGAGGATGCGGAGCTGATTGATGACAGGCCGCTGCTTGCGGCAGGCCTCGCTACCCGTGCGCTGCGCGCCTCGGGTTCCAACGCAACTCTCAGCAATGCGCTTCCGCTCGCGACACCTTATGTTGCGTTTCGCCAGGCTTCGGGCGGATATGCGCCGTGGACGGGACTGGTGGAAGATGCCAGTCTCACGGCGAGCAATAACTATGTCAAACTGGACCCTGCGAATGCGGTTTTGAAGACGCCCGCGGATTTTGCCATCGGCAAGTACGGCGAGCGTATCTTCAGTGTGCAGTTTGCGTTTCGCCCGAGTGAAGTCTCGGATCTTGTCAGAAACAATCTCGCGATGGAACTCTGGATTCCGTCCGGTTTTAATTTAAACGGCATTCCGAGTCTGAACGGCGTGTCTTTTTCGAGCGCCCGTCAGGCGGACGGAAGTACGGTACTTGTGGGTATCCCTACTCCGACGACAGCCAGTGTCAGCGGTCAGATTACCGTCACACAGGATGCCAATAAACTCATCAATGAGCTGCCGATTTCCGGCGGTGAGTTGCCGTTCCGGATGCGCATCATCAATAATTACCGCTCGACCGATCCGAGCAAGCCGCCGACCCTCTATGCTTTGAGCAGCGGTGACCACGATAAGACCGCAGAGTTGAAGCTCACAACAGTCCATGGGAATCCGACGATTACCGTGACGAATCTCTCGGACACCCAGACCTTTATGCCCGGTGAGATCACCGGTGCCCAAAGCGCCAGTGCGACATCTGCCGGAAACATGATCGGCCGCAATGTCAAGACGAGTCAGGATTTACGCGCTTCGGCAGAGGACAATGCCTATTACATCCTCGGCGACGCAAATATGAATATCAGAGGCCCCTGGAGACGTAAGGGATTTGAAATTACAGTGCACAAGGACGAGGGCTATCTTGCGGACGGAACAAGAATCCACTTTGTCTTACCGGATGAGGGGGGTGCGTTTTGACCAGGGCGGTGTGCTCTACTGGACCTATAAGACCGATGACGGAATCGAGCTTCCGTGGGCGAATATCGGGGACCGCAATAACTTTGCAATCGGCGGAAATATCCGCGACCTGACCATCAACGGCGTATCGCTCTATAACCAGCAGGTTACGGCCAATGCATATCGTGAAGCGGTTCCGGGATCGCAACTCAGCTATGCGGACATCTATCGAAAGCCGGGTACCTTCCATCTGCGCTATTATCCGATGATGTATTATAACCGTCTCTATGAAGGCAACTGGGCGAATACGACTTATACAGCTGCATCCGGTTCCTATCTGGAGCAGCCGGATAACACGAACTTCGGTGCAAAGGCAAAGACCGAAGGTTCCCCGCTTAAGTTTACGTTGGTACAGGGAACCACGCCGATACGTTTGAGAAACGATTTCTTGGATCATACGCTCGGAGCCGATTATATTCCGACGGTGCTGAACTCTGTTCCCCAGTACAGCACGACTTCCCCGGAGTATGCCGACACCGAGGAATTGAAGGCTTCGTTCCGCTTTGACGATGCGGACGATGCGTTCAAAATTCAGGATAATCTTTCCGTTAAGTATGATTATGAGGAGGCACTTGCCCCGTATTATCTGAATAACCTGGGGCTCGATCCGAAGTACGGGCTCAGCTATCGGCTCTACATCAAGGATGCCGTGACGGGGCAGGTAGAAGTGAGAACGCTGGTTCCGGGCAATGAATATCCGACTTACACGCCACAGAGCATCAGCTACGCAGGGCAGACCGTTACCGAGTCCGTCATAGACGGCAGCGGCATTACGGACTATACCTTTACAGATGCGGATACAGCGGGCAATAAGAAGTATATTTCCCGCATTGAAGTCTTCAAAAAGAAGTATGACTACAATCACAAGGGCAGTTACAGTCTCTGGCAATGGGGAGTCGGCAACGACAAGAATTGGTTTACCTATAAGCTTCGCGCCTATCACCATCGCCTTTCGGACGGTACCGACATTCCGGATAACTATGAGGCAAAGATTCAGCGCAGTGTCACCTCCGATCAGATTGCGGCAGAAAACGGAGAAGCGCAGTTTGCCAAGGAGTTCAAAATCAGAACGCGTCACCTCTCGGACAATCTTCGCGCGGTCATTGACGGTCTGAATCCGATGGAGGTAAATAAACATCCGGAAATTAATGCCTTCGGCCTCTTCGGTGTGGTCAAGTATCCGGATACGATGGATTATAATGTTGATGCGAACGGCGCACCGATTGCATTCGGACAGCCGAACTATGATCCGGTTGTCATGGAAATCGCGGGAGATGCCGTCACGCTCGCGGAGTACTTGGAGAAATCCGATCTTCGTCTCCTCGGTGTTACGGATCAAAACGGAACTTACCACGACCTCGCGGCGGAGGGCATTAACACCGAGGATCCCGCTTATTTAAAGGACGGAATCTCGCGCTATTCGAATACGCGCGAGACGGTATTCACGAATGCAAATGACAACGGTTCGTTTGACGGCAAGGTCTACGATTTAAAAGCAATCGCGAATCAGCTCGGAACCGGTTATTTACCGGAATGGTCGTTGCGCTCGAGAACATCAACAGCGTGAAGAGCAATACGGCGGGCGGAAACAAGCAGAGTTACCGTTTCTTCACCCAGAAGGTATATCCGGGTCACATGAATTACGATGCGGTGGTCGGAACCGCGGGAGCTGCGGATTTGCCGAAGCAGCTGTCCTACTCCAATGCGCTCTATTGTCGTTACAGCGATTATAAGAGCGAGGTGGTAGATCATAACCCGCCGCAGGACACTACGATTCACGGTATCAGCCAATACCACGGTACGGCGAGAAAGGCGAACGGAAACTCCGCAAAATTAATTCTCGGCGACAGTGCCAAGGGGATTTCCGTGTTGGATCTTGACTATTATGTGAATCCCTGGTCTGTGATTGACGAATCCAGACTCGGTCAAGAGTTCCTCACGCCGGGCTCCGCAACGGATCTGGATCGGTCACGCTACAAGATCAATGCCATCGGGCAGGGACTCGGACGAACGACGGCGAATGAGGTCAATTACCGAGAACTGGAGCTCACACGCATCGAGGTGGATAATACCGGTGTGACCTATACCAACAGCGCGCAACCGGAGATTTATTACCAGAATGCAAGTCTGGATTTTGCGGGCACCAGTCCCAGACTGCTCTCGCTGGTCAATGCGGTCAGTTTCGGGGTGCAGTATCCCAGAACCTATCAGAACTTTATCATTGATGCGACGCTTTCGGACGGAACGACCAAACACATTGAAGATACCATGATGGGACAGCGACGAGCGGCGTTAACGGGCGACTCCACTATGTGATTCCGGGCGTCGATGTGAAGAACGGCCCCTATATTACAGCGCTCAAGATCAGTTTTCCGAACGAACTTAACTGGGGTGTTAACGGTGGCAAGATGGCGGCGGACGGCGGAATCGGCGGAAACGGCCTCCTGCCGACGGTCGGCCTCTCCTTGGTAAAACAGGATATTCCGAAAAAATATCCGGGAACCACGATTCCGGTCGGTTCGCTGAGCGAAAAGGACAGTGATGCGAGCTATGATAAATTAACCGTCAAAGCTAAGCTTCACTATGAGAATGTCTACGGCGATGACATGACGACGGATGCAAGTCGTTTTACCGTCGAGGGAGCTTCCGAGCGTATTGCGGGGCAGCAGGTCAATGTCGGTTTTTTGCAGAACTGGCTCAACTATCAGGCAATTACAACCTACCAGGGACGAGAGCTCCCCGTAGCGGGCGAGTTGCCCTTTGCACTCACGCCGAGTACCTATAACTACGCAATCAGCAAGGATTTAAAGATACGGCCGACTTATTATATAAAGGTCGACAAGAGCTTTACCTATGTAGACGGCAGTATGGTGGTAAAAGCCTTACAGAAAAATCCTGCGGGAACTTGGATCTGGGGGCAGAGCAGTGCAAGTGTGAACTTTGTCCCGGCCGGAACAGGGGCCGGAGAGTCCGGTCATGCGGATTACGGTATTCTGGTTGTCTCTATGGATCAGACGCCGGATTCCGAGCTCGCCATGCTCGGCAGAAATCTGGGTTATAGCAACGGATTGCTCTGGATGGGAACTTCCTATCAACTTTTAACTTCCGGTTACAGGCAGGTTACTCCGCGGATCCGGTCAATGTAAAGCCGCTGCCCGGCGCTTGGCTCGATACGAAGTTTGACGCAAACCGCGACGGTAACGGCGGCAATGCGGACGATGTCACCGTCGAGACAAATAACGAGAACCAGCAGTTGGTGCAGGACGGACCGCGCGGCACACAGTTCGGCAATACGACGGCGGCGAAGGCAGGGGCAAGTGCGAACGAAGCAGAGATGCTCTATGCGCCGAATAACACCATTCACAAGATTAACCAGGTGACAGCCCTCGGTTTGCTTGCATTCGCGCAGGCAACCAAGCCCTTTGCGGAGAGCGCAACGGTTGTGGAGAGCCGCGACCTGAACAATAACCCGAACATCTTCAATGCGAAGGTTTTTCTGACCAGTGACGATGTGAACCCGACCAACGACTGGGAAATCTATATTCCGGTGCCGAAGAAGGGAGAGCAGTTCAATTACCAGAGCGGCGGAACAACGCAGAGCACACCGGCAGCGCAGTTCACCATGGATTACTACGGTGTTGATACCTCGGCGCTCACAGGTCTCAACTACACGATTTCGTATACGACGGACCCGAACCCGGCGGCAAACGGCTATACCGGTGCGAAGGCTGCGACCTGGACCACGACCAAGCCCGCGGATTCGGATATTACGATGGTCAAGGTGAATGTGAGCAACATGCCGGCCGGAAGAAAGGCATCGGTCACGCTTCGTTATCAGTTGCATGAGCGAAAAAATAAGATTCTCAACATGGACGACTATATTGTGACCTACGGAAACTTCCGTATGGGTACGAATCCGACTCCTTTTTACGGAGCAAGCGGTCAGTCCAGTAATACGTTGCACTATATCTTGCGAGATTTGACTTTGAACGGTTACGTCTTCCAGGATACTAATTTTAATTCGGTGTATGATGCCGGGACGGATAGCTACCTGAGCGGCATCCAAATGCGACTTCGTGAGCGGACGGCGTCACGGAAGTGCTGCGAAACGACAACAATCAGGTGTTTGCCAACGGAACCAACGGCTTAGGATATTACTATCTCTACGTTCCGCACGAAGGCAACTGGACGGTCTGGGCAGACCGCTCCGGGGTATCGCCTGCGAGGAAGCTGGTTAAAAAAGATCAGGGTAGCGATCCGACGCTGAGTTCACGCTTTGACCGGAATACTGATCTTGCGACGGTCACGGTGATGGCGGACATTCCGGCGAGACAGTTTAATCTTCCCAATGTGAATGCGGGTTACTATAACGTGCCGCAGCTTGACCTTGCGGACCAGGTACTCCACGTGGGCGATGCCGCGACCACGGTGACGCCGACACTCACGAATCCTGTGGATCCGACGAACCCGGTCGTGAACTATGCAATTCAGACGGGCGCGCCGACGGACCTCGTTGCGGTGAACGGCAGCGGCGCGGTGAGCGGTACGCTGACCCCGCAGAAGACGGGTGTCACAACCCTGCTGCTCACGACCGATGACGGCTACGGCGAGCTCATCAAGAAAGAGGTGAAAGTAAAGGTCTGGGCTGATGTGAAAGTACGACAGCAACGGCGCGGACAGCGGCAGTATTTCCGCAAACGGCGAACAGCTCTATCCGTCTACGACGGCTGCCGGTGCGGATGCGCACACGGATGAGACAACGGCGAAGAGTTCGGCGGGAACGGCGGGTGTGGACACCCAGCTCATGCGCGCGGGCTACTACTTTGACGGCTGGAACACAAAGCCGGACGGCACCGGCACCGCGTATGCGGCGGGTGCTGCGATTAAGACCGGAAAGATTGACGGTGACTTAACGCTCTATGCGGTCTGGAGACCGGTGACGCCGGCGACCGACAGCTTTAACATCGAGAAACTCTTAAAGGGCGACTACGGCCTCCTGCCGGACGGCCAGAGTGCCCCGCTTCTCACGGAGAACTTTAAGTTCATCTTGACCGGCACCTCCTTTACGGCCGCGCATGTGACGGCAGAACCCATGCCGACCGGCTCCGCGAAGGAGAGTTCGCGCGACGAGACTCCTGGTCAGAATCCTGTGGTCAAGTACACGCTTTCGAGCGCGGACCTCTCGCTGATTACCCCGGGTTCCCCGGTCTTGACCGAAAATGCAACGGCGGGCGCTACCTTCCCGAGCGGAAACTTCAGCTTCACGATGCCCGGCACCTATGTTTACACCCTCAAGGAAGAGGCGGGCAGCGCACAGTACTACGGTTATAACGCCCGCGTCTACACGATTACCTATGTGGTGACGCAGAGCGGCAGCGGCCTCGGCAATGCGCTGAGCTTTACGAGAAGCATCGCTTACACCGATGCGACCGGCGCAAGTGTGAATGTCCAGACGGCAAGCTTTGAAAATACCTATCAGCTGCCGCGCTACACGGTCAGCTTCGACCCGGATCAGGGCAGCTTTACGCCCCCGGCCCAGACGCATCGCTACGGCGACCGCGTGGCGGAGCCGCCGGTACAGAACAATGCGGCAGGCGTTGCGACTTCCCCGGCGGGAGAGCGTTACGGCTATCACTTTAAGCACTGGAAGGCGGCGGACGGAACGCAGTTCCAGTTCGTGAACAGCTCGGTGCGCGCAAACTTCACCCTGACCGCAGTCTGGGAGATCAATACCTACCCGGTACAGGTGCTCGACTCTGCATCGGCAGACGCACCGCATGCGAACGAGGTTATCTTTAACAACGGTGGGGCACAGATGGCGCACGGCACGGTGCTGAATGCGCCGACCGCGCCGGAGAATAAAACCGGTTACCACTTTGACCACTGGGAGAACGACGCGGATCACAGTACCTTCACCTTCGGAAATCCGGTCACGGGTCCGCTGACCATCCGTGCGGTCTATGCGCCGAATGCGTATACGGTGAAGTATGATAAGAACGCGGCAAGCGCAAGCGGCACGACGGCGGATTCCACGCATGTCTATGACCAAACAAGGGCGCTCACCGCAAACGGCTATACGAATCCCGGCTACTACTTGCGGGCTGGAGCCGCACGGCGGGCGGCACAACGGTCGACCTAAACGACGGCGACAACGTGCTGAATCTCACAGTGCAGAACAACGGAACGGTGACGCTCTATGCAATCTGGCAGCCTGTTACCCCGGTAAGCGACAGCTTCGACGTGAGTAAGCTTCTCTTCGGAGACTTCGGTTCCCTGCAGGGCGGCGAGACCGCACCGCTGGTGCCGGATACCTTCCGCTTTGTCTTACAGTCCGTCACGACCCCGACAGGCACAACGATGGTACTTCCGGTGGTTCCGGGCGGCGGTGCCGCTTCCGGCATCACGGTGACCCCGGGGTGGCGGGAACCATGGGCTATGCGCTTCCGAGCGCGCAGCTGCAGGTCCCGGCAGCGGGCAGCGCAGCGGCGACCGCAGGCGCGGCAGCGGTTGCAAACTTCCCGGCAGGCCTCTTTACCTTCAGCTACCCGGGCACCTATGTGTATACCCTCAAGGAGACCGCGGGCTCCGCGCAGTACTACAGCTACGATCCCGCCGTCTACACGATTACCTTTACGGTGACGCAGAGCGCGGGCGCACTCGGCGCGGGGACCGGCAACAGCTTGACCGTAAGCAGAACGGTGCAGAAAGCAAGCGGCGGCGCGAGCACTGCGGCGACCGAGCTTCAGTTTGAGAACCGTTACACCCTGCCGCGCCTTACGGTGCAGTATGACGCAGAGGGCGGCAGCCACACCCCGGCAAACGAGAGCGTGCGCTACGGCGACTATGCAAGCGTGCCGCCGGTTCAGAACAATGCAGCGGGAACCCCGACCTCTCCGGCGGGAGAGAAGACGGGCTACCACTTCCTCTACTGGACGGATGCGGCGGGAACCCAGTTCCCGTTTGCTTCGACGCCGATTCACAGCAATGTAACGCTCCATGCGAAGTGGGAGATTAACCGCTACACCGTAACGGTGCAGGATGCGCCGGATGCGGATACGGGACACCAAAACAATCAGCTCGCGCAGCATAACAATGTGGCGCACGGCGACACGAGCCTCACGGCACCTGTGCAGCCAGAGAATAAGACGGGCTACCACTTCAATCACTGGGAAGATCAGAACAACACGGTCTACACCTTCGGTTCCCCGGTGACCGGCGACACAACGGTACATGCGGTTTATGCGCCGAATACGTATACGGTGAGCTTTGAGCCGAACGCAGGCGGTGCTACGGTGAACGGCAGCATGCCAAACATGAACTTCAGCTATGACACGGCACAGAACCTTACGCCGAATCAGTTTAGCCGTCCGGGCTATCAGTTCATGGGCTGGGGACTCACGCCGACCGCAGCGACCCCGGATTACTATGACAGTGCTTCGGTCAACAACTTGACTGCGACCAACGGCGGAAGCGTGCGCCTCTATGCGCTCTGGACAGCCGTAACGCCGTTTGACCATGATCCGGCGCTCACAAAGATACTGGGCGGTGAGCAAACCGGACGCTTGCGACCGGTGAAACGACCCCGCTCGCAGCGGAGACCTTCAACTTTGAGTTCAAGGCAGTCAGCACGACGGTTCCGGGCATGAGCGCCCTGCCCATGCCGGCGGCGGCACACGGCGCGCAGACCTTCACGGTGAACCGTGTGGGCGCGGGTGCCCTCCCGATCGGCTCTCTGAGCTTCCTCTTTGCGGGCGACTATGTCTACGAGCTCCGCGAACTTGCGGGTGCCGCAGGTACGCCGGGAACCCCGGCTGCGGCGCAGGGAAGCTATACCTATGACAGCGCCGTGTATCGCATTACCTACCACATCACACAGGCAGGAACGGTGATGAACGGCAGTGTGAGCATTGAAAAGCAGGAGAACGGCGGCGCTTTCTCGGCACCGGTTGCCTATACAACGGCGACAGAGCCGAAGTTTACGAACGATTACCTCCTGCCGCGCTACACCGTGAGCTTCCAGTCGAACGGCGGCAGCGTGACCCCGGCACCGCAGGTCATTGTCTACGGCGACCCGGTCGTTGCGCCTCCCACAGTAGGCGGCTCTCCGGCGGGATCCCGCACGGGCTATGACTTCGGCGGCTGGCAGAACCCGGACGGAAGCCCGGCAAACTTTACGACGCCGGTGACCGGTGACCTGGTGCTCAGCGCAAGCTGGAACATGCGCCACTACACGGTCACGGTACTGGATGCGCCGGATGCGGATCCGGGCCATCAGAACGCGGTCATTGCCCAGGATACGAATGCGGTTCACGGCAGCACGCCGACCGAGCCCGCGCGTCCGGACAACAAGACGAATTATGTCTTTGATCACTGGGCAAAGCCGGACGGCTCTACTTACAACTTTGACGAGCCGCTGACAGGAGACCTCACGGTGCACGCGGTCTACCGCCAAAAGCGCTATACGGTGCACTATGATTCGGGCACGCCGCATTCCGTCGGCAGCATGACGGATTCGCACTTCGGCGGCGGAGATACGAACCCGCTTCCGCCGAATCAGTACGCGAGACCGGGCTATACCTTCGGCGGCTGGAGCCGCACGCCGGGCGGAACGACGCCCGACTATGCGGATGGGCAGCCGGTCACGAATCTCACGACTTCGGACGGCGTGACCGTGACCCTCTATGCGGTCTGGACCCCTGCGAGCCCTGCAGTCCTTCACGACCCGCCGGTTAAGAAAGTGATTACCGGCGCGGTGCCGCACAATGCCGGTAACTTTACCTTCCTGCTCCGCGCAGTCAGTACGACAGCACCGGAGGCAGCAGGTGTACTCCCGATGCCGCTTGCGGCGGGCGGAAGTCAAGAAATGCAGCTCGTCATTGCAGGTGCTGGAGAAGAGGAGTTCGGAGACATCACCTTCCGCCTTCCGGGCACCTACGTTTACGAAATCTCCGAGCTGCCGATCGGCAGACGCGGTTTCAGCTTCGATCCGGATCCGGTGACCGTAACCTACGTGGTCACGCAGACAGGTTCGGTGCTCAATGCGACCCGGACCATGGAGAAGCGAGGCCAGGTAGTGACGGAGGCGGTCTTTACGAACGAGTTCGAGAAACCGAATTACATCGTTACGTTTGACGGCAACGGCGCTTGGAGGCCTTTCGAGAGCCAGACGGTGCGCGAGGGCCTGACGGCGAGTGAACCAATCCGAAAGCCGGTTAGAAGCTACGGCAAGTTCATCGGCTGGTACTTAGACGGTCAGCCCTACGACTTCAGTCAGCCGGTCTACGACGACCTCACCCTCATTGCAATGTACGACGACTCCGACAGCGACAACACGTCCGGCGGCGGCGGTGGCGGCGGAAGTCGCGGCGGCAGCGGCAGTCGCGGCGGAAGCAGCAGCCGCGGCAACGGCAGAGGCAGCAACATTGCGCTCACACCGAATGCGAACATCTCGACCACGCCGACGCAGAGCGACGATTCGGATACGACGAATAACCCGCAGAATGCAGAGCCGAACAAGCGGGCAGCAGGCACCGATAAGATTGAAAAGTTGGATGGTGAGAGCGGCAGCCGCGGAATGAAACAGACAAGCGGCGACAAGAGGAGAAAGCGCCGCTTACCGAAGACGGGAGAACAAACGCTCGGGAAACTCTTTTTCTGGAAAGAGGAGAGACGGGAAGAGGAAGCTTAAACAATAACAGAAGCAAAGCTTTGAAGAGGGGCTGTGTCGTGTTTGCGGCACAGCTCCTCTTTTGTTGGGCGGAGAAATCCGATATGCAAATGCGGCCTGAATAATAGGCATATACATGAATTATGCTCATTAATATTCACGCGGCTGCAAGATCGGGGGATTCGCTACGGAAAATGAGTAAGAAACAGAGCTGAGGCTGCAGTGAATTTGACTGCATCAAAAGAGCGCAAAGCACCTAAACAGTGGGATTCTGTCTCGGAGATGTGATTGTCGGCAAAATAAAAGAAATGTAGACAGCTGTTGTATTGATTTACAAATTTCGCTTGAATAACGCTAAGGGAAAAGTTAAAATTGAATTAATATTGTGCATTTGGACCAAGTAGTTGTCAGACAATAACTATTGCCGGAGATTGTGGCGTAACAGGAGGATTTCATGACTCAGAGGGCTTGGAAGTATTGGAAGCGAGTTCTTGCGATGTTGGTCGCGATGCTGCTCATGTTGGAGGCCTTGCCGCTTCAGACGCTTGCCGCAGTCGGACGGGATAGCTATATCCCGTTGGTGGTAAGCGAGGATGAGGAGGAGGAAGAAGCGGAAGATTATAGCGAAGATGCGGAGTTGATTGACGACAGGCCTCTGCTTGCCGCGGGCATTTCCCCGCGTGCTTTGCGCGCCTCGGGCTCCAATGCGACCGTAAGCAATGCGCTGCCGCTTGCGACGCCCTATGTAGCATTCCGCCAGTCCGCCGGGACCTATGCGCCCTGGACGGGAGCGGTGGAAGACGGGGCTTCTCACGGCAGCCAACAATTACGTGAAGCTGGATCCGGCAAACAGTGTATTTCAGCAGCCTTCCGACTTTGTCATCGGAAAATACAATTCGAGAACCTTCAGCGTCCAGTTTGCTTTTCGGCCGAGCGAAATCTCGGATACGGTGCGCAATAACTTGGTCATGGAACTCTGGATTCCGGCCGGTTTCGATTTAAATGGGTTGCCGAGTTTGACCGGTGTGACCTTTTCTTCGCGTCGCCTTGCGGACAGCAGCTGGGTGCTTACCGCAAAGCCCGATCCTACTACGGCGAGTGTCAGCGGACAGATTACGCTCGTACAGGATCCGAATCGCTTGGTGAAGGAACTTCCGCTCTCGCAGGGTGAGTTCCCCTTCCGCATGCGTTTGATTAACAATTACGGCTCAACCAATCCGGCTGCGCCGCCGACGCTCTTTACCGTGGACAGCGGCGATCATGATAAGACAACTGCGTTGACTTTGAATACCTCTCCAGCAAACCCGACAATGACATTCAGCAATCCCTCGGACAGCTATACTTTCATGCCGGGTGAAATCGGCGGTGTTTGGAGCATGTCGGCGAGCACGCCGCTCGGAAACCGGTGGGAAGACGCATGATTGCTTACAACGGTTATGAGACTTCGGCGGCGGAAGATGCCTTAGCTCCGCTCGGTACCGGTAATTTGATTACGAGCAGTTTTAACATCAACAATCCCACCTGGTATCGAAAAGGTCTGGAATTTAAGGTTCACAAGTCGGAAGGATATCTCGCCGAGACCGCAAAAATTCATATGGTACTCCCGGGCGAGGGGACGCAATTTGAGCAGGGCGGAACACTTGCGTGGACCTATGAGACGGATGACGGTTTCAGGATTCCGTGGACAAGAATCGGCGCATATCAGGATACACCGACACCCGCAAATCGCGATGTCGTCATCAACCTGAGAAACCTCTACTCCCAGTATACAAGCGGAAGATTTGCGGAAGCGGTTGCGGGGTCCGGTTTGAGTTATATCGACATATTCCGAAAGCCCGGTACATTTCATGTGAAGTATTATCCGCTGGTGTATTATAACCGCCTATATCAGGGGAACTGGGGTGCGACGGATTACACCGCAACGGCGGGCTCTTACATTGAATATGCGGATAACACCGTATACGGCGGCACGAAACAGGACAGCGGTACACCGCTTCGCTTCCGGTTTATTCAGGGTACGGATCCGGTTCAAATTAAAACATCGAACGATTATCTGGATATGACCTACGGCGGTGATTATTACAGATATAATTTGGATGCCGTGCCGCAGTACAGCGCAACTTCGCCCGAGTATACGGATTCGGAAGAAGTAAAGTCCGGCTTCCGCTTCGACGATGAAAGCGATGCCTTTCAAATTCAGGACAACCTCTTAATTTCCTATGACTTTGAGGAGGCGCTCTCACCGGTTTGGTTAAATCAACTGGGCCTCGCAAAGGAATACGGCCTGGGCTACCGTATCTATGTAAAAGATGCTCAGACCGGGCAGACCGAAATTCGCACCCTGGTACCGGGTGAAATTTACCCGAGCTACACGGCGCAGACCATTCATTATAACGGCCAGAGCATCACCGAGACCGTTATTGACGGCACCGGGATGACGGACTATACCTTTGCGGATGCGAATGTCGCGGGAAACAAGAAGTACATTGCCCGCGTGGAGGTCTTTAAAAAAGAGTACGATTACAACCAGCGTGGTAGTTTTATCTACTGGAATATGTACAATGCCGGAAATAACAAGAACTGGTTCACCTTTAAGCTGCGTGCCTACCATCATCGCCTCTCGGACGGAACCGATATTCCCGATAACTATGAGGCAAAGGTACAGCGAAACGTATCTTCCGACCAAATTCTCGCGCAGAACGGCGGGCAGCCCTTTGCACGTGAGTTCAAGGTGAGGACACGTCACCTGACGGATGATATTCGGACCCAGGCCGTAGGCGGTGGCACGATGGAAGTAAACCGGCATGATGAGATCAACATGTTGGGTCTCTATCGAATTATAAAAATCCGCAGACCATGGACTACAACGTGGACAGCACGGGACAGGCCATTGCCTTCGGTGCTGCGGGCTATGACCCTGTGGTCCTGGAGATTTCAGGCGATGCAATCACCATTACGGAATATCTCGAGAAGGCAGACCTTCGCCTGCTCGGCGTCTGGGACAGCAGCGGAAACTATCACGACTTACAGCAGGCCGGCATCGACCCGGAACAACCGGCTTACTTAAAGGACGGTATCTCTCGATATTCGGATACGGAACTGAGTGTTTTTTTCCAATTCCAATGATAACGGAAGTTTCGGCGGAAAAGTCTATGATTTGAATGCCGTTTGTAATGCGCTGGGCACACCCTATGCGACGCGCGTGGTCATGGCGGCGGATCAGGTTAACTCGTTCCGAACCAGCATTAACAACGGTTTTCAGCAGTACCGCTTTTTTGCACAGAAGGTCTACCCGGGACATTTGAACTATGACAATGCGGTCGGTACCAACGGTTCCGCGGATCTTCCGAAGCAGCTCGACTTTTCGAGCATGATCTATTGCCTCTACAGCGATTATAAGAGTGAGCAGGTGGACCACAACCCGCCGCAGGACAGCACGATACACGGTATTAACCCTTACCACGGCTCTTCCAGAAATCGTCTTCCAAGTCCGCAAGACTGGTGGTAGGTGATGCTGCCAAGGGAATCTCGGTTTTAGATCAGGATTACTACGTGAATCCCTGGTCTTTGGTGGATAAGGGACGCCTCGGCGGAAACTTTTTGGAACCGAGCAAACAGACCTTTTTAAACCGAGCGAATTACATTGTCAATGTAATCGGTCAGGGAACCTATGCCGCGGGAGAGGTCGCCGGTCAGAGAGAACTTGAGTTGACACGGATTGCGGTAGATAACACGGGGGTCACTTGGAGCAACACGGCGATTCCGGAAATATCGTATGAAAATGCGAGCATCGATTTTGCCGGCACGAGCCCCTATCTGCTCTCGCTGACCAACGCAATCAGCTTTGATATTCAGTCGCCGAGCAGCTTCCAGGGCTTTATCTTGGATGCAACCCTTTCGGACGGTACGGTCAAGCACATTGAGGACACGGCCTATTACGCCTACACCTCGACCGGCAAGGGGCGCATGCACTATCTGATTCCCGGCGTAGATGTGAAGAACGGGCCCTACGTCACGGCGATTAAGGTGAGCTTCCCAAACAATAAAAACTGGGGCGACAACCGTGAAAAAATGGAGGTGTGGAGCAATAACAACGGAAACCGCTTGCTTCCGAGTGTCGGTCTTTCGCTGGTGGAGCAGGATATCCCGAAAAAATACCCGGGCACCACAATTCCGGTCGGCTCCCTCAGCGAGAAGGATAGCGATCCGAGCTATGACAAGTTGACGGTCAAGGCAAAGCTCCACTATGAGAATGTCCTGGGCGAAAATATGACCACGGATCTCACACGCTTTGCGACTGAGGGAGCCAGCGAGCGCATTGCTTCGCAGCGCGTGGATGTTGCCTTTTTCCAGAATCAATTGAGTTACGCCTCGAGCAATACCTATCAGGGAAGAGAACTGACGGTCAGCGGACAGCTTCGTTTTGCGCCCACCGCAGGCACCAAGAATCTTGCCGCAAGTAAAGATTTAAGAGTGCGACCGACCTATTATCTGAAGATTGACAAGAGCTTCACCTATGTCGACAACAGCGCAAAAATTCAAGGATTTGTGCCCAATGCTGCCGGTACGGGAATGATGTGGTCCGCAATCGGCATTCCGGATGTCACCTTTATTCCCGCGGGAACCGGTTCCGGACAGTCGGGACATGCAGACTACGGCATACTGGTGATTTCCACCGATCAAATACCGGAGAACGAATTGCCTGTTCCGGGACAGAATTTGGCCGCGGGCTGGTATGGCTATATCAACAGTCTGAGTTTCAAACTTCAGGCAGATTATTCCGCGGATCCGGTCTACGTGAAACCGGTGCCGGGTGTCTGGCTCGACACCAAGTTCGATGCCAATCGTGACGGCAACGGCGGGAACTCCAAAGGAGTCGATGTCGAGACCACAAACGACAATAACCAGCTGGTGCAGGATGCGCCCCGCGGCGCGCAGTTCGGGAAATGCGACCGCCGCAAAGGCCGGTGCGAGCGCCAATGAGGCGGAGATGCTTTATGCGGCGAACAACACGACGCACAAGATTAACCAGGTAACTGCGCTCGGTTTGCTTGCGCTCGCACAGGCAAACAAGCCCTACCAGGAGAGCTCTAGTCGCGTGACAAGCAGGGACCTCAACAACAATCCGAACATCTTCAGCGCAAAGGTCTTCCTGACCAGTGACGACACGAACCCGACCAACGACTGGGAAATCTATATCCCGGTGCCGAAGGCGGGCGAGCAGTATAGCTATCAGAGCGGCGGTGTGACGCAGACCACGCCGGTTGCGCAGTTCTCGATGGACTACTATGGGGTCGATACCTCGGCGCTCACAGGTCTTAACTACACGCTTTCGTATACAACGGATCCGAATCCGGCGGCAAACGGTTATACCGGTGCAAAGGCCGCTTCCTGGACTACGACCAAGCCCGCCGATGCGGATATTACGATGGTGAAGCTCAACGTGAGCAACATGCCGGCGGGCAGAAAGGCCTCCATCACTTTGCAATATCAGTTGCACGAGCGGAAGAAGAAGTTGCTCAACCAGATGGATACGATTGTCGCATACGGAAACTTCCGCATGGGCACGAGCCCCAACCCCTTCTACGGCGCGGACGGACAGGCCAGCAATAAATTAGAGTATCTGTTGCCCGACCTAACTCTGAGTGGCATTGCCTTTCAGGAGAATGATTTAACTCGCTCTACGATGCGGGGACGGACAGCTATCAGAGCGGTGTCCGCATGAAACTCCTCGAGGCGGACGGCGTGACCGAAGTACTTCGGAGCGACAATAACCTTGGCTTTGTCAGTACGACCAACGCAAACGGTTACTACATGCTCTACGTGCCGCACGAGGGCAACTGGGTGGTTCAGGCGGATGCCTCCGCGCTGAGCCCGCTCCGTAAGCTCGTGAAGAAAGATCAGGGCAGCAACCCGAGCGTAAATTCGCGTTTTGACCGAAATACGAATCTTGCGGCGGTCACGGTGACTGCGAATGTGCCGGCGGGGCAGTATAATCTCGCAAATGTAAATGCAGGTTACTATAACGTGCCGCAGCTTGACCTCGCGGACCAGGTACTCCACGTAGGCGATGCTGCGACCACGGTGACGCCGACACTCACGAACCCGGTGGACCCGACGAACCCGGTCGTGAATTATGCGATTCAGACAGGTGCGCCGACGGACCTCGTGACGGCGACCGGCAGCGGCGCGGTGAGCGGCACCCTGACCCCGCAGAAGACAGGCGTCACAACTGTGCGACTCACAACAGACGACGGTTACGGAGAACTGATTACCAAGGATGTAAAAGTCACAGTCTGGGCCGATGTGAAGTACGACAGCAACGGCGCGGACAGCGGTAGCATTTCCGCAAACGGCGAGCAGCTTTACCCGTCTACGACGGCGGCCGGTGCGGATGCGCACACGGATGAGACGACCGCGAAGAGCTCCGCGGGAACGGCGGGCGTTGATACCCAGCTTATGCGCGCGGGCTACTACTTTGACGGCTGGAACACGAAGCCGGACGGCACAGGCACCGCGTATGCGGCGGGTGCTGCGATTAAGACCGGAAAGATTGACGGTGACTTAACACTCTATGCGGTCTGGAGACCGGTGACGCCGGCGACCGACAGCTTTAACATCGAGAAGCTCTTAAAGGGCGACTACGGCCTCCTGCCGGACGGCCAGAGTGCCCCGCTTCTCACGGAGAACTTTAAGTTCACCTTGACCGGCACTTCCTTTACGGCGGCGCATGTGACGGCAGAACCCATGCCGACCGGCTCTGCAAAGGAGAGTTCCCGCGACGAGACCCCGGGTCAGAATCCGGTGGTCAAGTACACGCTTTCGAGCGCGGACCTCTCGCTGATTACTCCGGGCTCCCCGGTGTTGACCGAGAATGCGACGGCGGGCGCCACCTTCCCGAGCGGAAACTTCAGCTTCACGATGCCCGGCACCTATGTCTACACCCTCAAGGAAGAGGCGGGCAGCGCACAGTACTACGGTTACAACGCCCGCGTTTACACGATTACCTATGTGGTGACGCAGAGCGGCAGCGGTCTTGGCAATGCGCTAAGCTTGACTAGGACAATCAGCTATCAAGATCCTGTAAGCGGAGCGGCTATTAATGTCCAGACGGCAAGCTTTGAAAATACCTATCAGCTGCCGCGCTACACAGTCAGCTTCGATCCGGATCAGGGCAGTTTTACGCCCCCGGCCCAGACGCATCGCTACGGCGATCGCGTGACGGAGCCGCCGGTACAGAACAATGCGGCAGGCGTTGCGACCTCCCCGGCGGGAGAGCGCTACGGCTATCACTTTAAGCACTGGAAGGCAGCGGACGGAACCCAGTTCCAGTTTGTCGGAAGCTCTGTCAGAGCGAATATGACGCTGACTGCGGTTTGGGAAATCAACACCTATCCGGTACAGGTGCTCGACTCTGCATCGGCAGACGCACCGCATGCGAACGAGGTTATCTTTAACAACGGGGGGGCACAGATGGCGCACGGCACGGTGCTGAATGCGCCGACCGCGCCGGAGAATAAAACCGGCTATCACTTTGACCACTGGGAGAACGACGCGGATCACAGTACCTTCACCTTCGGAAACCCGGTCACGGGACCGCTGACCATTCGTGCGGTCTATGCACCGAATGCGTATACGGTGAAGTACGATAAAAACGCGGCAAGCGCAAGCGGATCGACGGCGGATTCCGCGCATGTCTATGACCAAACGCGCGCACTGACAACAAACGGATATACGAACCCCGGCTACTACTTTGCGGGCTGGAGCCGCACGGCGGGCGGCACGACGGTCGACTTGAACGACGGCGACAACGTGCTGAATCTGACGAGCCAGAACAACGGAACGGTGACGCTCTATGCAATCTGGCAGCCGGTTACCCCGGTCAGCGACAGCTTCGACGTGAGTAAGCTTCTCTTCGGAGATTTCGGTTCCCTGCAGGGCGGCGAGACCGCACCGCTGGTGCCGGATACCTTCCGCTTTGTCTTACAGTCCGTCACGACCCCGACAGGCACAACGGCAGTGCTTCCGGTGGTTCCGGGCGGCGGTGCCGCTTCGGGCATCACAGTGACCCCGGGTGCGGGAACCATGGGCTATGCGCTTCCGAGCGCGCAGCTGCAGGTTCCGGCAGCGGGCAGCCAAAGCCGCGACCGCAGGCGCGGCCGCGGTCGCAAACTTCCCGGCGGGTCTCTTTACCTTCAGCTACCCGGGCACTTATGTGTATACCCTCAAGGAGACCGCAGGCTCCGCACAGTACTACAGCTACGATCCCGCTGTCTACACGATCACCTTTACGGTGACGCAGAGCGCGGGCGCACTCGGCGCTGGAACCGGCAATAGTTTATCTGTGACCAGAACGGTGCAGAAAGCAAGCGGCGGTGCGAGCACTGCGGCGACCGAGCTGCAGTTTGAGAACCGCTACACCTTGCCGCGTCTCACAGTGCAGTATGACGCAGAGGGCGGCAGTCACACCCCGGCAAACGAGAGCGTGCGCTACGGCGACTATGCGACGGCACCGCCGGTGGTGAACAACGCGGCCGGAATCCCGACCTCCCCGGCGGGAGAAAAGACGGGCTACCACTTCCTCTACTGGACGGATGCAGCGGGAAGTCAGTTCGCGTTCGGCTCGACGCCGATTCATGCGAACACGACTCTGCACGCGAAGTGGGAGATTAACCGCTATACCGTGACGGTGCAGGATGCGCCGGATGCGGATACAGGTCATCAGAATGCGCAATTGGCACAATACACCAATGTGCCTCACGGCGATACGACGCTGACCGCACCGACGCAGCCGGAGAATAAGACCGGTTATCACTTCGATCACTGGGAAGATCAGAACAATACGGCCTACACCTTCGGTTCCCCGGTGACCGGCGACACAACGGTGCACGCGGTTTATACACCGAATACCTATACCGTGAGCTTTGAGCCGAACGCAGGCGGCGCGACCGTGAACGGTAGCATGCCGAACCTCAGTATGACTTACGATACGGCGCAGAACCTGACGCCGAATCAGTTTAGCCGTCCGGGTTATCAGTTCATGGGCTGGGGTCTCACGCCGACTGCGGCGACACCTGACTACTATGACAGTGCCTCGGTCAACAACCTGACGACGACCAACGGCGGAACCGTGCGCCTCTATGCGCTCTGGACGGCTGTGACGCCCTTTGACCATGATCCGGCACTCACAAAGATACTGGGCGGTGAGGCAAACCGGACGCTTGCGACCGGCGAGACCACTCCGCTTACAGCCGAGACCTTTAACTTTGAGTTCAAGGCAGTCAGCACGACGGTTCCAGGCATGAGCACCCTGCCCATGCCGACAGCGGCACACGGCGCGCAGACCTACACGGTGAACCGCGCGGGTGCGGGTGCCCTTCCGATCGGTTCTTTGCGTTTCCTCTTCGCGGGCGACTATGTCTATGAGCTCCGCGAGCTTGCGGGTGCCGCAGGTACGCCGGCAGCGGCGCAGGGAAGCTACACGTACGATAACGCCGTGTATCGCATTACCTACCACATCACACAGGCCGGAACGGTGATGAACGGCAGTGTTACGGTCGAGAAGCAAACGGCGGGAGGTGCCTTCTCGGCGCCGGTCACTTACAGTGCTGCAACGGAGCCTAGCTTTACGAACGATTACCTTCTGCCGCGCTACACCGTGAGCTTTAACGCAAACGGCGGAAGTGTGACCCCGGCACCGCAGGTCATTGTCTACGGTGACCCGGTGATCGCACCGCCCACGGTCGGAGGCTCTCCGGCGGGCTCCCGCCCAGGCTACGACTTCGGCGGCTGGCAGAATCCGGACGGAAGCCCGGCAAACTTTACGACGCCGGTGACCGGCAATTTGGTGCTCAGTGCAAGCTGGACCATGCGCCACTACACGGTCACGGTACTGGATGCGCCGGATGCGGATCCGGGCCATCAGAACGCGGTCATTGCCCAGGATACGAATGCGGTTCACGGCAGCACGCCGACCGAGCCCGCGCGCCCGGACAACAAGACGAATTATGTCTTTGATCACTGGGCAAAGCCGGACGGCTCGACCTATAACTTTGACGAGCCGCTGACAGGAGACCTCACGGTGCACGCGGTCTACCGCCAAAAGCGCTATACGGTGAGTTATGATTCCGGCACGCCGCATTCAATCGGCAGTATGACGGATTCGCACTTTGGCGGCGGAGATACGAACCCGCTTCCGCCGAATCAGTACGCGAGACCGGGCTATACCTTCGGCGGCTGGAGCCGCACCCCTGGCGGAACGACACCCGACTATGCGGATGGGCAGCCAGTCACGAATCTCACGACTTCGGACGGTGTGACCGTGACCCTCTATGCGGTCTGGAACCCTGCGAGTCCCGCAGTTCTTCACGACCCGCCGGTCAAGAAAGTGATTACCGGTGCGGTGCCGCACAATGCCGGTAACTTTACCTTCCTGCTCCGCGCGGTCAGTACGACAGCACCGGAGGCGGCAGGAGTACTCCCGATGCCGCTTGCGGCGGGCGGAAGTCAAGAAATGCAGCTCGTCATTGCAGGTGCGGGAGAGGGCGAATTCGGAGACATCACCTTCCGCCTTCCGGGCACCTACGTTTACGAAATCTCCGAGCTGCCGATCGGCAGACGTGGCTTTAGCTTCGATCCGGATCCGGTGACTGTAACTTATGTGGTCACGCAGACAGGTTCGGTGCTCAATGCGACCCGGACCATGGAGAAGAGGGCAGGCAGTGACCGAGGCAGTCTTCACGAACGAGTTCGAGAAACCGAATTACATCGTGAGCTTTGACGGCAACGGCGCCTGGAGGCCTTTTGAGAGCCAGACCGTGCGCGAGGGCCTTACGGCGAGTGAGCCGATCCGAAAGCCGGTGAGAAGCTACGGCAAGTTCATAGGCTGGTATTTGGACGGACAGCCTTACGACTTCAGTCAGCCGGTCTACGACGACATCACGCTCTTTGCGATGTACGACGACTCCGACAGCGACAATACCTCCGGCGGAAGCGGCGGCGGTGGCGGCGGCGGAAGTCGCGGCGGCAGCGGCAGAGGAAGCAGCAGTCGCGGCAACGGCAGAGGCAGCAACATCACGTCGACGCCGAGCACTAACATTGCGACCACGCCGGCACAGAGCGGCGATTCCGATGCGACGGACAAGTCGCAAAACGCGGATCCGAACAAGCGCTCTGCGGACAGCAAGAAGACCGAGAAGCTTGACAGCGGAAGCGGAAGCCGCAGAAAGAAGGAGACAAGCGGCGTCACGAAGAAAAGCGCCGCCTTCCGAAGACAGGAGAAGAAACAATTGAAAAAAATCCTGCTCTGGAAAGAGGAGAGGCGGGACGAGGAAGTCTAAGGTAAAAGAATCGAAGCAGTGAAATAGGAGCTGTGTTGCTTTTCGCGACACAGCTCCTATTTTTGTGCTGAATTCCCCGAACAACAGAGTACGAAAGAAAGAAAACTTGTGGATTGACTAAAGGTTGAATAATAGTCATATACAAGAAAAACTGCTTATTAATATTCTCGGAATCTGTATGGTGACGTCGTTTCGGTTTCCCCAAATATCGAGGAATGATAGGCTTCGGAATAACGAGTCTTTTCCGTACGACTTTGCAGATAGCAGTACCGCAGCTGATTTACAAAATAAAAGGAATCGCCGAAGTAAATGCAACAAAGTATACCAAGGCCGTAAAGTTTTGCAGGTTATACTTGAATATTAACCGAATAAAAGTTAAAATTGATTTAATATTGCACAATTGCGCCGCGAATTTATCAGATAACAAATGCGGACATCAAGAGGCGCCGCAAAACGGGAGGATTGTATGAGGGAGAGAGCTTGGAAGTATTGGAAGCGGGCACTCGCAGTTTTGGTCGCAATGATACTCATCTTTGAGGCATTGCCGCTTTCTGCTTTGGCTGCTGCGGGGCGGGATAATTATATCCCGCTGGTCAGTAGCGAGGATGAGGAGGAAGACGAGGACTATACCGAGGATGCGGAGCTGATTGACGACAGACCTCTGCTTGCCGCCGGAATATCTCCGCGCGCATTTCGCGCCTCGGGCTCCAATGCGACAATCAGCAATGCACTGCCGCTTGCAACTCCCTATGTTGCCTTTCGACAGGCGTCCGGCGGTTATACGCCTTGGACGGGCGCGGTCGAAGACGGGACAATCACGCCCGGAAATAACTATTTGAAACTCGATCCCGCAAACGCGGTGTTTCATACGCCTTCCGATTTTGTCATCGGAAAGTATAATTCGAGAACGTTCAGTGTACAGTTCGCATTCCGTCCGAGTGAGATTTCGGACACAGTTCGCAATAACCTGGTCATGGAACTCTGGATTCCGGCCGGTCTCGATCTGAGCGGTACCCCGAGCCTTACCGGTGTCAGTTTCTCTTCGCGTCGCCTTGCTGACGGCAGTTGGATACTCACCGCAAAGCCTGATCCGACGACTGCCAGCGTGAGCGGACAGATCACCCTCGTGCAGGATCCGAGTCGCCTGATTAAGGATCTTCCGCTGAGTCAGGGCGAACTGCCGATTCGTATGCGCCTCATTAATAACTACGGATCGACCAATCCCGCCGCACCGCCGACCCTTTATACACTGGATAGCGGGGATCACGACAAGACGACCGCACTTGTATTCAATACCTCTGCATCAAATCCGACGATGACCTTTAGCAATCCCTCTGACAGCTATACATTTATGCCGGGGGGAAGTCGCAGGTGTTATGAATGTGAATGCCGGAAGTCCCGCAGGTACACCGGTGGGACGCCGTATGATTTCTATGACAGACAGAGAGACTTCCGCCGCAGAAGATGCCTTGGCTTCGCTCGGCATGGGGGGCTGGATTACCTATGGTTTCGGCGGTACGAATCCGAATTTTCCGCGCAAAGCACTTGAATTTAAGGTGCATAAGACAGAAGGCTATCTTGGAGAAAAAGCGACCATCCACATGGTTCTGCCGGAAGAGGGGACGCTCTTTGAACAGGGTGGAACCGCTGCCTGGACATATGTGACGGATGACGGATACCAACTTGAATGGAATAGAATCAGTATCTTTCAGGATCCGCCGACACCTGGAAACCGGGATGTTGTGGTTGATTTGCGTTCCCTTTATTCCCGTATGACGAGCGGAAATTTTCAGGAGGCTGTCCCGGGTTCGGGCTTAAGCTATATTGATATCTTTCGGGAAGCCCGGAACCTTCCATGTGAAGTATTATCCGCTGGTATATTACAATCGTCTCTATCAGGGAGACTGGACGAACACGGATTACACGGCAGCGACCGGGTCGACGATTGAATATGCGGATAATACATCCTACGGTGCCACCAAGCAAGACAGCGGCACACCGCTACAGTTTCACTTTGTACAGGGAACAGATCCTGTACGCATTAAGACGGCAGTTGACTATTTTGACCTGACCCATGGCGGGGATTATTTGAGATATAGCTTGGATGCCGTGCCCCAATACAGTGCGACTTCACCGGAGTATACCGATTCGGAAGAGGTCAAATCCGGTTTCCGCTTTGATGATGACAGCAACACCTTTCAGATTCAGGATGATCTCTCTCTATTAGCTATGATTTCGAGGAGGCACTCTCACCGGTCTGGTTAAACCAGCTCGGCCTTGCGCCGGAATACGGACTCGGATACCGTTTGTACGTAAAGGATGCGCAAACCGGACAGTTGGAAATCCGCACGCTTGTGCCGGGGACACTTTTTCCGAGCTATACGGCACAGAACATCAGTTACGATGGACAGACCGTCACAGAGACGATAATTGACGGCACCGGCATGACGGACTACACCTTTGCCGATGCAAACCTGCCGGGAAATAAGAAGTACATTGCGCGCGTTGAAGTGTTTAAAAAAGAGTATGATTACAACCAGCGTGGCAGTTACGCGTACTTCAACGCGAATTTACCGTTCGCAGGATTGAACAAGAATTGGTTCACATTCAAGCTGCGCGCCTATCATCACCGTCTCTCGGACGGAACGGATATTCCCGATAATTACGAAGCAAAGGTTCAACGCAAGGTAGCATCAAAGCAGATACTCGCCGAGAACGGAGGTCAGCCTTTTACAAAGGAGTTCAAGGTGAAAACTCGGCATCTCGATGATAATATTTGGGTGCAGAGTGTTAACGGCGGAACAATGGAAGTGAATCGTCATCCGGAGATCAATATGTTCGGCGCTTTCCGCATCGTTAAAAATCCGAATACCATGGACTACAATGTAGACACAAACGGAGCTGCGGTTGCCTTTGGCCAGCCGAACTATAATCCGGTTGTCGTTGAACTTGCGGGTGATGCCATTACGCTGACGGAATATCTCGAGAAGTCAGACCTCCGCCTGCTCGGCGTTTGGGACGATGCCGGTACTTATCATGATTTGCAGCAGGTCGGCATAAATCCGGAACTTCCCGCCTACCTGAAAGACGGAATCTCGAAGTATTCGGATACGGCGGAGAGCGTCTTTTCCACTTCAAATGACTACGGTACCTTTAGTGGTAAAGTTTATGATTTAAATGCAATTTGTCAGGCGCTCGGTACGCCTTATGCGACGAGGGTGGTTCTCGCTGCGGATCAGGTCAACTCCTTTCGAAGCAATAATGTCAACGGATACAGGCAGTACAACTTTTTCACACAAAAAGTGTATCCGGGACATTTGAACTACGATGCTGCGGTAGGATCCGGCGGAGCTGCGGATTTACCGAAAGCGCTGCCGTTTACGAGTATGTTGTATTGCCTCTACAGCGATTATAAGAGTGAGCAGGTGGATCATAATCCGGCCCAGGATAGCACGATTCACGGCATCAGCAACTCGCACGGTGCCGCAAAGAAATCGAACGGAAAATCGGCGACTTTAGTGGTTGGCAGCAGTGCCAAGGGAATTTCGATACTGGATCAAGACTACTATGTGAATCCCTGGTCTCAGAGTGACAAAGTTCACCTTGGCGAGCAGTTCATTAATCCGACACTGGTCACCTACCTGGACCGCAGCCGCTATATCATCAATGCCATCGGTCAAGGAACGGGAAGCTCCGGACCGATTCCGGGGCTGCGGGAACTGGAACTCACACAGATTCAGGTGGATAATACGGGAATCAGCGCCCCGCAAATTTCCTATCAGAATGCAAGCCTCGATTTTGCAGGCAGTAGCTCAAAGCTGCTTTCCCTGGTGAATGCAATCAGCTTTGAGATTCATGCGCCTAAAACTTACCAGGACTTCGTGATAGATGCCACGCTCTCGGACGGAAGCGTGAAGCACATTGAAGACACCGCATTTTACTCAAACATCTTTAACTCCGGTCGAAAAGGTCGCATTCACTATGTCATTCCGGGCATTGACGTGAAAAACGGGCCTTACATTACAGCTCTCAAAGTCAGTTTTCCGAACGAGCGGAACTGGGGGAGCAATTATGCGAAGATGGAAGAGTACAGTAACACCGGCGGAAACGGCGTGCTACCCAGTGTTGGCCTTTCCCTGGTTGAGCAGGATATTCCGAAGTATTATCCGGGTACTACAATTGCAGTCGGCTCACTGAGCGAGAAAGACAGTGATCCGAAGTACGACAAACTGACGGTCAAGGCGAAGCTTCACTACGAGAACATTTACGGCGATGATTTGACCACAGATCTCAGTCATTTTGCAACAGAGGGAGCGAGCAATCGCATTGCCTCCCAGCGGGTGGAAGTGCCGTATCTGTTAAACCAACTCGGCTTCGGAAGCACAAATACCTATCAGGGACGCGAGCTCACGGTAAGCGGACGACTGCCCTTTGCGCCGAATGCGAACACGAGAAATCTGGTCACAGCAAAAGGGCTCAAGGCTCGTCCGACCTATTATTTTAAAATCGATAAGAGCTTTACCTATGTCGATAACAGTGCGGAGGTCCAGGCTTACAGCACCAATCCTTCCGGCAGCGGAGCCGGTTGGAACGTGGTTCACGGTATCGGGGTCAACTTTATCCCGGCGGGCACCGGGGCAGGTCAGTCCGGCCATACGGATTACGGTGTACTCGTCATTACGACCGATCAGTCGCCGGAGAGTGAACTCGGACTTCCGGATCAAAATTTTGCGTCCGGTATGTACGGTTGGAACTACAATGTCAGATTTAAGCTCCAGGCCGACTACTCGGCGGACCCTGTTGTATTAAAACCGGTTCCGGGCGTCTGGCTCGACACCAAGTTTGATGCCAATCGCGACGGCAGCGGCGGCAATGCACAGGGGGTGGATGTCGAAACCACAAACGACAACAACCAGCTGGTGCAGGATGCGCCACGCGGTGCGCAGTTCGGCAATGCGACGGCGGCGAAGGCCGGGGCGAGCGCAAACGAAGCAGAGATGCTCTATGCGCCGAACAACACAACGCATAAGATTAATCAAGTGACCGCGCTCGGTCTGCTTGCGCTCGCGCAGGCCAATAAGCCCTTCCAGGAGAGTTCGACCCGTGTTCAGAGCAGAGACCTGAACAACAATCCGAACATCTTCAACGCGAAGGTTTTTCTGACCAGTGACGATACGAATCCGACCAATGACTGGGAAATCTATATCCCGGTCCCGAAGGCGGGAGAGCAGTACAGTTATCAGAGCGGCGGAGTGGTACAGGCAACACCGGCAGCACAGTTCAGTATGGATTACTACGGGATTGACACTTCGACACTCACAGGACTCAACTACACGGTCTCGTATTCGACGGACTTGAACCCTGCTGCGAACGGCTACACGAGTGCTAAAGCTGCTTCCTGGACTACGACCAAGCCTGCAGACGCCGATATCACCATGGTGAAGCTGAGTGTCACCAATATGCCGGCGGGCAGGAAGGCTTCGGTCACACTGCAGTATCAGCTGCATGAACGGAAGAATAAGCTTCTTGACCGGCTGGACACAGTGGTTGCTTACGGAAACTTCCACATGGGCATGAGTCCCACGCCGTTCTACGGTGCTGCGGGTCAGGCGAGCAATAAGCTCGAATTCCTGCTTACAGACCTGACACTGGACGGGTATGCCTTCCAGGACGCAAACTTCAATTCTCTGTATGACGCGGGGACAGAGGCGAGACTTGCCACCGTTCGGATGAAACTGCTCGAAGCGGACGGCGTGACCGACGTGCTTCGAAGCGATAACAACCAGACGTTGGTAACAGCGACCAACGGGAGCGGTTACTATAAGCTCAATGTGCCGCACGAGGGCAACTGGGTCGTGCAGGCGGACAGCTCGTTGCTAAGTCCGCTCCGGAAGCTCGTCAAAAAGGATCAAGGAACCAATCAGAGCATCAATTCCCGCTTTGACCGGAACACCAATCTCGCTGCGGTGACGGTCACGGCAGATGTTCCGGCGGGAAGATATAACCTCTCCAATGTGAACGCGGGCTTCTATAACGTGCCGCAGCTTGATCTCGCGGACCAGGTTCTGCATGTCGGAGACAGTGCGACGACTGTGACGCCGAGCCTTCTGAGTCCGGTGGATCCCTCGAATCCTGTTGTGAACTATTCTATTCAGACGGGCGCGCCGACGGACCTCGTTTCGGTGAACGGCAGCGGCGCGGTGAGCGGTACGCTGACCCCGCAGAAGACAGGCGTCACGACCCTGCTGCTCACGACCGATGACGGCTACGGCGAGCTCATCAAGAAGGAAGTGCAAGTAAAGGTCTGGGCCGATGTGAAGTACGACAGCAACGGCGCGGACAGCGGCAGCATTTCCGCAAACGGCGAACAGCTCTATCCGTCTACGACGGCGGCCGGTGCGGATGCGCACACGGATGAGACGACAGCGAAGAGTTCCGCGGGAACGGCGGGTGTGGACACGCAGCTTATGCGCGCGGGCTACTACTTTGACGGCTGGAACACAAAGCCGGACGGCACCGGCACCGCGTATGCGGCGGGTGCTGCGATTAAGACCGGAAAGATTGACGGTGATTTAACGCTCTATGCGGTCTGGAGACCGGTGACCCCGGCGACGGATAGCTTTAACATCGAGAAGCTCTTAAAGGGAGACTACGGCCTCCTGCCGGACGGCCAGAGTGCACCGCTCCTCACGGAGAACTTTAAGTTCACCTTGACCGGCACCTCCTTTACGGCCGCAAATGTCACGGCAGAACCCATGCCGACTGGCTCCGCGAAGGAGAGTTCCCGCGACGAGACCCCGGGTCAGAATCCGGTGGTCAAGTACACGCTTTCGAGTGCGGACCTCTCGCTGATCACCCCGGGTTCCCCGGTGTTGACCGAAAATGCGACGGCGGGCGCCACCTTCCCGAGCGGAACCTTTAGCTTCACGATGCCCGGCACCTATGTTTACACCCTCAAGGAAGAGGCGGGCAGCGCACAATACTACGGTTACAACTCTCGCGTCTACACGATTACCTATGTGGTGACACAGAGCGGCAGCGGTCTCGGCAATGCACTGAGCTTTACGAGAAGCATCACTTACACCGATGCGACCGGCGCAAGTGTGAATGTGCAGACGGCAAGTTTTGAAAATACCTATCAGCTGCCGCGCTACACGGTCAGCTTCGATCCGGATCAGGGCAGCTTTACACCCCCGGCCCAGACGCATCGCTACGGCGACCGCGTAACGGAGCCGCCGGTACAGAACAATGCGGCAGGTGTCGCGACCTCCCCGGCGGGAGAGCGCTACGGCTATCACTTTAAGCACTGGAAGGCGGCGGACGGAACCCAGTTCCAGTTTGTGAACAGCTCGGTGCGCGCAAACTTCACCCTGACCGCAGTCTGGGAGATTAATACCTACCCGGTCAAGGTGCTGGATGCCGCAACGGCAGACGCGCCGCATGCGAATGAGGTGATTTTCGACAACGGCGGGGCACAGATGGCGCACGGCACGGTGCTGAATGCGCCGACCGCGCCGGAGAATAAGACCGGTTACCACTTTGACCACTGGGAGAACGACGCGGATCACAGTACCTTTACCTTCGGAAACCCGGTCACGGGACCGCTGACCATACGTGCGGTCTATGCGCCGAATGCATACACGGTGAAGTACGATAAGAACGCGGCAAGCGCAAGCGGCACGACGGCGGATTCCGCCCATGTCTATGGCCAAACACGCGCACTGACAACAAACGGCTATACGAACCCCGGCTACTACTTTGCGGGCTGGAGCCGCACGGCGGGGGGCACGACGGTCGACCTAAATGACGGCGACAACGTGCTGAATCTCACAACGCAGAACAACGGAACGGTGACGCTCTATGCGATCTGGCAGCCGGTCACCCCAGTCAGCGACAGCTTCGACGTGAGTAAGCTCCTCTTCGGAGACTTCGGTTCTCTCCAGGGCGGCGAGACCGCACCCCTGGTGCCGGATACCTTCCGCTTTGTCTTACAGTCCGTCACGACCCCGACAGGCACAACGGCAGTGCTTCCGGTGGTTCCGGGCGGCGGAGCCGCTTTCGGGTATCACGGTGACCCCGGGCGCGGGAACCATGGGCTATGCGCTTCCGAGCGCGCAGCTGCAGGTTCCGGCAGCGGGCAGCGCAGCGGCGACCGCAGGCGCGGCCGCGGTCGCAAACTTCCCGGCGGGTCTCTTTACCTTTAGCTACCCGGGTACCTATGTCTATACCCTCAAAGAGACGGCAGGCTCCGCGCAGTACTACAGCTACGATCCCGCTGTCTACACGATTACCTTTACGGTGACGCAGAGCGCGGGCGCACTCGGCGCGGGAACGGGAAATTCCCTCTCGGTGACGAGAAGTATCACGAAGCAGAGCGGCGGCGCAAGCACTGCGGCGACCGAGCTGCAGTTTGAGAACCGTTACACCTTGCCGCGCCTCACGGTGCAGTATGACGCAGAGGGCGGCAGCCACACTCCGGCAAACGAGAGCGTGCGCTACGGCGACTACGCGACGGCACCGCCGGTGGTGAACAACGCGGCCGGCACCCCGACCTCCCCTGCGGGAGAGAAGACGGGCTACCACTTCCTCTACTGGACGGATGCGGCGGGAAGCCAGTTCGCGTTTGGCTCGACGCCGATTCATGCAAACACCACCCTGCACGCGAAGTGGGAGATTAACCGCTATACTGTGACGGTGCAGGATGCGCCGGATGCGGACACCGGTCATCAGAATGCGCAATTGGTACAGCACACGAACGTTGCGCACGGCGACACGAGCCTCACGGCACCGGCACAGCCCTCCAACAAGACGGGCTACCATTTCGATCACTGGGAGGATCAGAACAATACAGTCTATACTTTCGGTTCTCCGGTAACGGGCGACACAACGGTACATGCGGTTTATGCACCGAATACGTATACGGTGGTATTTGAGCCGAACGCAGGCGGTGCTACGGTGAACGGAAGCATGCCGAACCTCAGCATGACTTACGACACGGCACAGAACCTCACACCGAATCAGTTTGACCGCCCGGGCTATCAGTTCATGGGCTGGGGCACAAGTCCGACAGCGACTACACCGGCTTATTATGACGGCGTCTCGGTCAACAACCTGACTGCAACCAACGGCGGAACCGTGCGCCTCTATGCGCTCTGGACAGCCGTGACGCCGTTTGACCATGATCCGGCGCTCACAAAGATACTGGGCGGCGAGGCAAACCGGACGCTTGCGACCGGTGAAACGACCCCGCTCGCACCGGAGACCTTCAACTTTGAGTTCAAGGCAGTCAGCACGACGGTTCCGGGCATGAGCACCCTGCCCATGCCGGCGGCGGCACACGGCGCGCAGACCTTCACGGTAAACCGTGTGGGTGCGGGTGCCCTCCCGATCGGCTCCCTGCGCTTCCTGTTCGCAGGCGACTATGTCTACGAGCTCCGCGAACTTGCGGGTGCCGCAGGTACGCCGGGAACTCCGGCGGCGGCGCAGGGAAGCTACACGTACGACAATGCTGTGTATCGCATTACCTACCACATCACACAGGCCGGAACGGTGATGAACGGCAGTGTGACAATTGAGAAGCAGACAGCAGGAGGTGCCTTCTCGGCGCCGGTCACTTACAGTGCTGCAACGGAGCCCAGCTTTACGAACGATTACCTTCTGCCGCGCTACACCGTGAGCTTTAACGCAAACGGCGGCAGCGTGACCCCGGCACCGCAGGTCATTGTCTACGGCGACCCGGTCGTTGCGCCTCCCACAGTAGGCGGCTCTCCGGCGGGATCCCGCCCGGGCTTTGACTTTGGCGGCTGGCAGAACCCGGACGGAAGCCCGGCAAACTTTACGACGCCGGTGACCGGCAATTTGGTGCTCAGCGCAAACTGGACCATGCGCCACTACACGGTGACGGTACTGGATGCACCGGATGCGGATCCGGGCCATCAGAATCAGATCATCACGCAGGATACGAATGCGGTTCACGGCAGCACGCCGACCGAACCCGCGCGCCCGGACAACAAGACGAATTATGTCTTTGATCACTGGGCAAAGCCGGACGGCTCGAGCTATAACTTTGACGAGCCGCTGACAGGAGATCTCACGGTGCACGCGGTCTACCGCCAAAAGCGCTATACGGTGCGCTATGATTCCGGCACGTCGCATTCCGTCGGCAGCATGACGGATTCGCACTTCGGCGGCGGAGATACGAACCCGCTTCCGCCGAATCAGTACGCGAGACCGGGCTATACCTTCGGCGGCTGGAGCCGCACGTCGGGCGGAACGACGCCTGACTATGCGGATGGGCAGCCGGTCACGAATCTCACGACTTCGGACGGCGTGACCGTGACCCTCTATGCGGTCTGGAACCCTGCGAGCCCCGCAGTTCTTCACGACCCGCCGGTCAAGAAAGTGATTACCGGTGCGGTGCCGCACAATGCCGGTAACTTCACCTTCTTGCTCCGTGCAGTCAGTACGACCGCACCGGAGGCAGCAGGGGTACTCCCGATGCCGCTTGCGGCGGGCGGAAGTCAAGAAATGCAGCTTGTCATTGCGGGTGCGGGAGAGGGCGAATTCGGAGACATCACCTTCCGTTTGCCGGGCACCTACGTTTACGAAATCTCCGAGCTGCCGATCGGCAGACGCGGTTTCAGCTTCGATCCGGATCCGGTGACCGTGACCTATGTGGTCACGCAGAGCGGTTCTGTCCTCAATGCGACCCGGACCATGGAGAAGAGAGGCCAGGTAGTGACGGAGGCGGTCTTTACGAACGAGTTCGAGAAGCCGAATTACATCGTGAGCTTTGACGGCAACGGCGCTGGAGACCCTTCGAGAGCCAGACCGTGCGCGAGGGCCTGACGGCGAGTGAACCGATTCGAAAGCCGGTGAGAAGCTACGGTAAGTTCATCGGCTGGTATTTGGACGGACAGCCTTACGACTTTAGTCAGCCGGTCTACGACGACATTACGCTCTTTGCGATGTACGACGACTCCGACAGCGACAACACGTCCGGCGGAAGCGGCGGCGGTGGAGGCGGAAGTCGCGGCGGCAGCGGCAGAGGAAGCAGCAGCCACGGCAACGGCAGAGGCAGCAACATCGCGCCGACGCCGAGCACTAACATTGCGACCACGCCGACACAGAGCGGCGATTCCGATGCGACGGACAAGCCGCAAAACACGGATCCGAACAAGCGCTCTGCGGACAGCAAGAAGAGCGAAAAGCTTGACAGCGGAAGCGGCAGCCGCAGAAAGAAGCAGACAAGCGGCGACAAGAAGAGAAAGCGCCGCCTTCCGAAGACAGGAGAAGTCGGATTTACGGGAAAGTACAAAGCGTGGGAATGAGCCTCGAAAAAAGTGCTACATCTTCCGCAGAACGATAGCAGATATCGAAAAAGGCAAGTACTTCAGAAGCGCCGAAGTACTTGCTTTTTTTATGCAAAACTTCTAAAATATGTACGATGACAATCGGCTAAAATTGTATAACGGAGGTTGCAATATGAGTCATATCAATGATTCGACGGCGGCCCGGAGAATCCGCGAGATACTGGATCAGGACAGTTTCGTGGAGCTCGGCGCTTATGTGACGGCGCGGAGTACAGACTTCGGCGCAGCTTCTGAGGAAGCATCGTCGGACGGCGTCGTGACCGGTTACGGAACCATCGACGGCAAACTCGTGTACATCTACGCACAGGACCCCGAGATTTTCGGCGGCTCCGTGGGTGAGATGCACGCGAAAAAGATTCGACGGCTGTATGCATTCGCAGTCAAAATGGGAGCACCGGTCATTGGACTCATTGACTGTGCCGGTGTGAGACTGGCCGAGGCGACGGACGCACTGTTCGCGTTCGGTTCTCTCTATCGTGAGCAGGCACTCGCAAGCGGCGTGGTCCCGCAGATTCAGGCGGTATACGGTCTATGTGGCGGAAGTCTTGCGGTCAGCGCGGCGCTCGCTGACTTTACCTTCATGGAAAAGGATGCCAAGCTCTTTTTCCATGCGCCGAACGCAATCTCCGGCAACACAGAGGCGGAACTGGATACCGCGTCCGCGGAATTCCGCAGTGAGGAGAGCGGTACGGCGGACTTTGTCGGCACGCAGGAGGAAATTTGCGGCAGGAATTCGTGCACTGGTCGGTATTCTTCCGTCCAGCAACGATGACGATGATACCTACGGTGACTGCGAGGACAGCTTGAACCGTCTGGTTCCGGAAGTTGTGCAGGCATCCGGTGCAGGCGTGCTCCGCGCGATTTCGGATGACGGCTTCGTCTGCGAGCCCGGACAGCACTACGGTTGCTCGGTGAACACGGCTTTCATTCGTTTGAACGGTTGCACGGTCGGTGCAATCGCGGCGGCTTCCGGTGAAGTCTGTTTCCGCGGCGTCGAGAAGGCAGCTCGCTTTGCAAAGTTCTGTGATGCGTTCAGCATTCCGATGCTCACGCTGGTGAACAGCAAGGGCTTTGAAAAGACGCTCTGCAACGAGAGACGTCTTCCGCAGGCGGTTGCGGCGCTGATCAATGCATACGCAGAGGCGACGGTACCGAAGGTAACTGTGCTGAACGGTACGGCGCACGGCATGCTCGCAAACGTCTTCGGACCGCGTGCGGTCACGGACATTGTGTATGCTTGGCCGAACGCAGAGCTCGCATTGCTTGACGCGGGAGATGCGGTTAAGATTCTCTACGCGGCAGAACTCGAGAGGGCGGAGAATAAGGCCGCTTTCTTCGAAGAAAAGAAGGCTCTTTACCTGGAGAAGCAGGCTCGGCGCTCAGCGCGGCGAAGCGCGGCTATGTCGACGATATCATTGCGCCCGAGACCACGAGAAAGCGCGTGATTGCAGCATTCGAGATGCTCTTCACAAAGAATGAGGAAATTCCGGCCAAGAAACATGGCACGGTTTGAGCGGGGGATCGGGATGAAGCAGAGAATAAAACAGTTTCTTCTCACCGCGGTACTTTGCCTCTCGCTTGCACTCATGATTCCGTTCTCGGCACTTGCAAAGATTGATCAGAGAGTTCTGGACTCCGCAACGGAGGGTGCCAAGAAGAATATCGGCGCTATCATGAGCTTTGATGAGGCGCTCCTACAGAACTATATCGATGAGTTCGAGGCGCGCGGCGAAGTAAAGATGGCGGACGGCTTAAAGAGCTGGAAGAGTATACGGGAAAGTGTCGGTCCCATGACTTCTTTGGATGAAGCCTATCCGAAGGAAGTGGACGACAAAAACATTTTGGTGACGGTCAAGGCACATTGCGGTGAGCGTGAGATTATTGCGCACATGGGCTATAACGTAGAGAGCGGAGATGTCACCGAGCTCAGTTTTGACAAGGTAGAGACTCTCACGGAGAAATTCGAGAGTGCGGGACTCAACTTGATTATCGGCATGGGTACTGTCTTCGCGGTGCTGATTTTCATTGCCTTTCTGATTAGCCGCTTCAAGTATATCCACGAGTGGGTGAGTCGGAAAGAGGCGATTGAGAAGGAAGAGAAGGAGTATCAGGAGAAGGTCGCGGCGATTCAGTGCATGCCGAAGAGCGCGCGGAATGTCTCCAAGCGTATCAGTGCCGAGCAGGTTAAGGCGGCACAGGTGCCAGAGGGAACGCAGGTGCAGTGCATTTCCGCTCCGGAAGAATTGCCGGTGGTTGAGGATGTTGCGAATACCGCGGTTTCCGCCGAGACTGTTGCGGTGCTTGCGGCAGCGGTGGCGGCGGCGGAAGAGCCGCAGATTGACGCACAGACGCTTGCTGTTTTGACGGCAGCCGCACTTGCGGCCGAGGGTGAGGATCCGGGGCCGGACGGCTTGGTTGTTAAGTCGCTCAGAAGACGCGGAAACGGCAAGAGAAGAAGACGTTAACAACTTGCATTACAGAAGTAGTTTCATTGAAAAACATACGCAAATTTAGGAGGAAATCAAAATGAAGAATTATACCATCACCGTGAACGGACAGGTCTATGTTGTGCAGGTTGAAGAGGGCATCACCGCTGCGGCACAGGGTGCTCCGGTTGTGACCATTCCGGCAGCGCCGGTATTCCAGCAGGCGGCAGCTCCGGTTGCAGCTCCGGCTCCGGTTGCGGCACCTGCACCGGTCGCGGCACCGGCTCCGGTTGCAGCACCCGCACCGGCTCCGGCTCCGGCAGCAGCACCGAGCGGCGCGGCAGGCAGCATCACCGTTGAGTCCCCGATGCCGGGTAAGATTCTGAGCGTCGAGAAGAAGGTCGGTGACAGCGTTGAGGCAGGTCAGACCATCATGATTCTCGAGGCAATGAAGATGGAGAACGAGATTGTCGCTCCGGAAGCGGGCACCATCGCAAGCATCAATGTCAGCGTGAATCAGTCCGTAGAGGCAGGCGAGGTGTTGGCAACTTTGAATTAAGCGGGCGGCGCCTAAGGCGCCCCAAAGAGGAGAGGAAAATAAGATGGCGTATTTAACCAATACATTCAGCAATCTTATCCATCAGTCCGCATTTTTCTCCATCACATTCGGAAACCTCATCATGATTGCGGTGGCTCTTACCTTTCTCTATCTCGCGATTGCGAAAGGTTTTGAGCCTCTGCTTCTTGTTCCGATTGCGTTCGGTATGCTTCTGGTGAATATTTATCCTGATATTATGCTGGATCCGGCAAAGTCCGCGGATGGAAGCGGCGGACTCCTGCATTATTTCTATCAGCTTGACGAGTGGGGTATTCTTCCTCCGCTCATCTTCATGGGTGTCGGTGCGATGACGGATTTCGGTCCGCTGATTGCAAACCCGATGAGCTTCTTGCTCGGTGCAGCGGCGCAGTTCGGAATTTATGCGGCTTACCTGCTGGCGGTGCTTCTCGGCTTCAACGGTAAGGCGGCGGCTGCGATTTCCATCATCGGCGGTGCCGACGGACCGACGTCCATTTTCCTTGCCGGTAAGATGGGGCAGAGTGAGTATCTCGGCGCAATTGCGGTTGCGGCTTACTCTTATATGTCCTTGGTTCCGATTATCCAGCCGCCGATTATGCGCGCGCTGACCACGGAAAGAGCGCAAGGTTCGCATGGCACAGCTTCGACCGGTCTCGAAACTCGAGAAGATTCTCTTCCCGATTGTCGTCACCGTGATTGTGAGCCTGATTCTGCCGACTACGGCACCGCTCATCGGAATGCTGATGCTCGGCAACCTGTTCCGTGAGTCCGGTGTTGTGAGACAGCTGACCGATACCGCGAGCAATGCGCTCATGTACATCGTTGTCATTCTGCTCGGCACTTCTGTCGGTGCAACGACCAGCGCGGAAGCTTTCCTGAAGGCGGACACGCTGAAGATTGTGTTCCTTGGCCTTGTGGCCTTTGCCTTCGGAACCGCGGCAGGTGTTTTGCTCGGAAAAGTGATGTGCAAGTTGACAGGCGGAAAGGTAAATCCGTTGATCGGTTCGGCGGGGGTTTCGGCTGTGCCGATGTCCGCACGCGTTTCCCAGAAGGTCGGTGCAGAGGCGGATCCGACCAACTTCCTTCTGATGCACGCAATGGGACCGAACGTCGCAGGTGTCATCGGTACGGCGGTTGCTGCCGGAACTTTTATGGCGATTTTCGGTGTGAAATAAGTGCGGCATGAATTGTCCGAAAGGCGATATACTTAACTCCGTGGATGCCGTTTGAATGCATGACAAGGCAAACGCGTCTTGTTGTGCACAGACGGCGAGCGATAGCCGGTGTTTCGTCGGCCGGATGCTTATCTTTCGCGTGAGACTAGCGCAAGGAGAATATAGATGAATAACGAGAAGAAAAAACCGGTTCAAATTTGTGAGACCGTGCTTCGCGATGCGCACCAGTCCCTCTTTGCAACCAGAATGACGACTGAGGAAATGCTGCCCATCATCGATAAGATGGATGAGATCGGCTACCGTTCGGTTGAATGCTGGGGCGGAGCGACCTTTGATTCCTGCCTTCGTTTCCTGCATGAGGATCCGTGGCAGAGACTGCGCCTTTTGAAGCAGGGTTTCAAGAAGACGAAGTTACAGATGCTGTTCCGTGGCCAGAATATTCTGGGTTACAACCACTATGCGGACGATGTCGTTGAGTACTTCGTGCAGAAGTCTGTGGCAAACGGTATCGACATCCTCCGTATTTTTGACTGTCTGAATGACCTTCGTAACCTTGAGACAGCGGTCAATGCGTGCAAAAAAGAAGGTGCAGAGGCACAGATTGCTCTTTCTTACACACTTGGCGACGCATATACGCTTGAGTACTGGGTCAGCCTGGCGAAGCGCATTGAGGATATGGGCGCGGATTCCATCTGCATCAAGGACATGTCCGGCCTCTTGACACCGTATGAGGCGTATGACCTCGTAAAGGCGCTCAAGGAGTCGACCAAGCTCCCGATAGACATACACACGCACTACACCTCCGGTGTCGCTTCGATGACTCTCCTGAAGGCAATCGAGGCAGGGGCGGATATTATTGACACGGCAATCTCGCCGCTTGCCCTCGGAACCAGCCAGCCGGCAACCGAGGTTTTGGTGCAGACTTTAAAGGGAACGCCGTATGACACGGGACTTGATATCGAAAGCTCTCGGAGATTGCAAAGTACTTCACCAAGATCCGCGAGAAGTACATTGCGAACGGACTTCTGAGCCCGAAGCTCCTCGGCGTCAATATCAACACGCTGCGCTATCAGGTTCCGGGCGGTATGCTCAGTAACCTCCTGAAGCAGCTCACCGAGGCTCACAAGGAAGATTTGCTTCCGGATGTGCTCGAAGAAGTTGCGCGTGTCCGCAAGGACTTCGGCGAGCCGCCGCTGGTTACGCCGTCGTCTCAGATTGTCGGTACTCAGGCCGTGATGAATGTCCTCATGCGTCAGCGCTACAAGATGGTGCCGAAGGAGTCCAGAAAGCTTGTCATGGGTGAGTTCGGTCAGTCGGTGCGTCCGGTGGATCCCGAGATCCAGAAGCAGATTATCGGAGATGAAACGCCGATTACCTGCCGTCCCGCGGATTTGATTCCGCCGCAGCTCCCGAAGTTCGAGGAAGAAGTTGGACCGTGGAAGCAGCAGGAAGAGGATGTCCTCTCGTATGCTCTGTTTCCGCAGGTCGCGCTTGATTTCTTTAAGTATCGACAGGCGCAGCAGAGCGGTGTGGATATGAATAAGGCGGATACGGCAAACGGTGTATATCCGGTGTAATTGAGAGTAACGAAAACGACTGCCGCTCCGGAGTGTTTTCTTCGGCGCGGCAGTTTTCTGCATGCTTTAACATATAAGGGGGAAATAAAGCGCAGTGAACGGAAAAAGAGCAAAGCGGATTGCGCAGGCCGCAATTCTTGCACTCAGCTTGTTGACGCCGTTTTTACCGACACAGGTCTTACAGAGTATGGCCGCAACGAAGAGCGATGCGGCGTTTGAACAGCAGCTGGCGGCAGAGGGCTTTCCGGAGTCCTACAAGCAGAAGCTGAGAGAGCTTCACGCGAAGTATCCGAACTGGGAGTTCAAAGCTTATCAGACAGGGCTCAGCTGGCAGGAAGTGGTGCGAGAGGAGAGTAAACTCGGCAGGAATCTGGTTTACACCACAAGCAAGGACAGTTGGAAGTCGAAAGATGCGGCTGCCTACAATGCTGCGACCAATACTTGGAAGGGCTTTGATACGAGTGCCTGGGTTGCGGCGAATTCCGATATTATCGGGTATTACATGGATCCCAGAAACTTTTTGGACAGTCGCTACGTTTTTCAGTTTCAGACCCAGGGCTATGATCCCGCGAGTCAGAATGCGGAGGGGGTTCGCATGCTGGCGGCAAATTCTTTCTTGACCGAAAGCGGTGCAAGTGTTGTCGGAAGCCGCTCTGTGGTCGAAAATCAGAGCAGTTCCGCGGACAGCGGCATTTCGGAGGCGACAAAAGTCGCCGGCGCCAGCGGAAAGAGTCCGAGCGCTGTCCTTTGGGCGGCTCCGGGAACTCCGCGGGACAGCGAGAGTGTGCAGGTCGGCGAGGCGCCTCTCTCCGAACAGGAACAGCGGAGTCAGGCCGCAGCAAACGGAAACAGACCCGCCGTGCCGACGCGCGGAGAGGGCGGCACAAGCAGGAGGAGCGTGCAATCGGTGTGCTTGCCGGTGCACCGCGTGACCGTCTTGCTGCATCCGTAGAGGAGCAGGGAGAGACTGTTTCGGATGAGGCGTCTTCGGCTGCAGAGTCGGAGCAAGCTTACGGAGAAGTACAGCCTCAAGCTGCGGAAGCATATGTTGCCGAACCATCGGATACATTCGAGGGTGAGGAAGCTGTGGCGGAGAATGTCGCTGTAGAAGTGCAGGAAACTTCGCGACTCGAAGAAGTGCATCCGTATGATGTCTCGGTTGAGGGAGATGCAGAGAGTCAGCGCATTGAGGCAGATATCCAAGGTGTCATTCGCCGCGGCGCAACCGGAGCTTCGCAGAACAGCACGACTTCGCAGTCCGGAGGTTCCGGCGGCGGCGGAACGGTATCGGGTGACGGCAGCGGCTCCAATCCGGTCGGTGTTGACTATATCTCCACCATCATGGATGCGGCAAACAGTTCGGGCGTGAACCCCTATGTGTTAACGGCGATGTTGATTCAGGAGCAGGGACGTAAGGGTGGCAGCGGTCTGATCAGCGGAAAGAATCCGAAATACCCGGGATTTTATAACTATTTCAATGCTCAGGCTTTTCAGGACGGCGATAAGACCCCGACCGAGCGCGGTCTTTGGTGGGCGAGCCTTGTGGATGTCACTTACGGAAAGCCTTGGAATACGCCGGAGAAGGCCATCATCGGGGGCGCAAAGTATTACGGTGACAACTATCTGAAGAGCGGGCAGGATACCTTCTATCTGAAGAAATTCAATGTGACGGAGAAGGGACGCTACGAGCATCAATACATGACCAATGTGCAGGCGGCTGCGGAAGAGGGCAGAAAGCTCGGCGAGGCTTATACCGAGGAGCTCAAACAGAAAAAGCATACCTTCCGGATTCCGGTCTATACGGACATGCCGGAGAGTGCGGCGGCTCAGCCGAATTGAAAATCGTAAGAGCGGGTGCTTGCCCGCTCTTTTTCGTGCGGGGATTCAAAGTTTTCGTGATAGCCTATTCGATAAGAGTGAATATATAATCGCCCATCGGTGTCTTTGAGGCGCTGTTTCAAGTACTGGAGTTCACCCGGGATTCGTGTTAAAATGAGATAGATTTTAGATTCCCCTGAAAGGGACGGAAAGAGAGGAAAGGACAGAATGAAGCGAGGAAGCGTGACTCGAGCTTTTGTCTGCGGCGCTACTGCCGCGATGTTCAGCGCTCTAATTCAACTGAGTGCCTTTGCGCTGAGCGCAAACATTCAGTTTTCTGATCCGAGCACCAAGGTGGGAGAAGAGTTTACGGTCTCCATGCATGTACAGGGTGACGGTGCCATTGCAACTACGGACATTGCGCTCGGCTACGACAGCGAGAAGATGGAATTTGTGAGCGGCGACAGCGCGAGCGGCAGCGGCGGCGAAATCAGTGTGAAGAGCAGCGGCAGTGAGGCGGATGTCTATTACAGCCTGAAATTTAAGGCACTTCAGGAAGGAACGGCCTCCGTTCAGGTTAAGAGCGCAAAGCTCGAAGACGGAAGCAGTCAGGCTGCGACAATTTCGCATCAGGGCAGCGCATCGGTGACAATCGCTGCGGGTGCGGCGAGTGAGGCAGCTGCTGCGGGTAGTGCAGTCGAGACTGCCGCTGCGCCGACGGAGGCCACGGGACCCCTCAGCAGTCTGAGTCTGTCCCCCGGTACCCTGAATCCGGACTTCAGTACCGGCAATACCGCATACACCGCCGTGGTCGGCGAAGATGTAACACGCATTGCGGTCACTGCGGTTCCGGCAGCAGAGGGCGCGAAGGTCAATGTGAGCGGAAACGAAAATCTGAAGCTCGGTGAAAATACAATTCAGGTAGCGGTTGTCGGCAGTGATGACAGTGCACTCGGAACTTATACGATTACGGTGACCAAGCAGGAGGGAGCGACGCCGGAGACTGCGCCGATTGAAGACAGCGAGCACGTGACCATAGGCGGAACGGTTTACAGCATTGCCGAAAGCTTTGATCAGACCTTGCTTCCCGCCGGTTACGAAAGCGAAAACTTCATCTACGGAAATCGGAGCGTACAGGCCGGAAGAGGACCGGATGAGCACTTACACCTTTTGTACCTCTTCGCGGAGGGGGGCAGCGGTAATCTCTATTTCTACGATGACACCAGCAGAAGCTGGTCCCCCTATGTACAGGTAGGCGCAACCGCGAAAGCGGTTTCCGTGGTTCCGCTTGCGGAAGGTGTAGCAGCGCCGGAGGGATTGGTGGTACAGCAAGTCACGCTGAACGGAAAGTCCGTGGACGGCTACATCGGTCAGAAAGACCAGGGCCAGAATTATTGTGTCTTTTACGGCATGAATGCCAAGGGCGAGAAGGGCTTTTATCGCTTTGACTTAGTCGAGAAGACCTTGCAGCGCTATTTCCCGGGCGACGGCCCCGGTCAGAACACGGCCGAACTCTTGCAGGCCCAGTATAAGGTATCGCATCGCAAGATTGTGGGACTCACCCTTGCACTTGTGCTTGCCATCGGAGCGGCGGTCTTTGCTTTTTGCGCGGCGGCCGTAGAAAATCCCCGGATCTCGTTGAGAGAGAGCGGCGGAGAGCGGAGCGAAGAGCTGCACGCGAGGCGGAAGAGCAGCTGCGACGCCAAGAGGAAGAAGCACTTCGTCAGACAGCGGCTGAAGAGGTAGAGACGCATACCGAAGAAGTTGTTTCGAGCGAAGCAAGCGCACAGGACATTGCGGAACAAAAGACCGTCCCGTTCGGAGAGGCGCAGAAAGCGGTTCTCGAGATGAGTGAAACGGCAGGGACGGAACAGAATGCGGAAGATTTAGGGCCGACTCGTGTACTGCCGCAGCTCAATATGAGCGAACAGGTGCGGGAGACACTCGAAGAAGCACGGAGCACGGCAGATGAAATTACTGCGCAGGCTAAGTCCGTGAGCGGTAAAAAGAATGCCGCAGACGAGGGTGTTTTTGAGAATATCGAGCTCTGATTGAAACGTTGAATGAAAGCAGGGAGCGGGGCACTTCGCAGATTGCGAGGTACTCCCGCTCCTTTGTTCTTCGGAGAACTTGTGTCTTCGTCGCATTGACGGGAACTGTAGGCTGTTATATAATTCATGTAACAGTTTGAGCAGAGAGGTGTGGATATGAAATTATGTATTGATTTTAACAGCGATGAGGCTTTTTATATCCAGCTGATCAACCAGATTATACTTGGAATCGCGATGGAGCAGTTTCAGGAGGGTGATTCTCTCCCCTCGGTGCGACAGATGGCAGATTTGGTCGGAATCAATATGCACACGGTAAATAAGGCGTATAACATATTGCGCCAAGAGGGCTTCATCAAACTGGATCGGCGGAGAGGTGCCGTCATCTCTATCGATATGGACAAACTTCGTGTACTGGAGGATATGAAACGAGAACTTTCGGTCTGTCTGGCGCGCGGGATTTGTAACGGAGTGAGTCGTGATGAGGCTCACCAGCTGGTAGACGGCTTGTACGACGCTTTCAGTAAATGTGAAGCGGAGGAGTGAGCAATGTTATGTGAGCGATGCAAAAAACGAGAGGCGACCATTCTTTACCGGGAATTCGGAACGAACGGGGAGAAGACAGAACTTCGGCTCTGTGAGTCCTGTGCGCGGAAGATGAATATCGGAAGCGACCTGGTTGATTTCGAGGATGATCTTTCCTTCGGAGTCATGTTGTCGGCCTTTTTTACCGGACAGAGCGAAGAGAAGAAGGTGGATTATGACCGGGTGATTTGTCCGGACTGTAAGACGCGCTATACGGATTTTGTGCGGCAGTCGCGTTTCGGCTGCCCGAGCTGTTATGAAGTGTTCGATGTGCTGATGCGCGATAACATCAAACAGTTACAGGGATCCGATATTCACAAGGGGAAACGCCCCAAGTACGGCCTTCGCATGCGCCCGGAATCCGAGGCGCGAGAAATGGCGGTCAACGAGGGCAGTGAGAAAGAGACAGCTGTGACTCCCGCCTCGTCTCCCGAAGTCGAGAGACGCATTCAGATTCGAGGTTTGCGTGTTCAATTGAACGCGGCCGTACGAGAGGAGAATTACGTTCGCGCGGCGGAAATCCGCGACCGGATACGAGCTCTGGAAAAGGAGGACGGCGATGCTTAAGTGGTATGAGCAGGTCAAGATGGAGCCCGGAAAGTATTATGTATCGAACCGGATTCGTCTCGCCCGCAACTGGTCGGAATATCACTTTCCGCGACGGCTTCGAAATGACGAGGCGAGCGAAATGGTTCAGCGCATGCGGGACGCCCTTCAGGAACTCCCGCTACAGCAGCACGAGAATGTACGAGACTGTCTCCTCACGGAAGTTCCGGAGATACGCCGTATGGCCATGCGCGAGCGCCGTGTACTGAGTTCCAGTATTTTAGAGCGAAAGGCGCCGGTGGGACTGTTTTTATCGGAGAGTGAGAATCTTTCGCTGGTGTTAAACGGGGATGACCATATCCGCCTCCAGCTTATGGGGCCGAATCTCGGAATGGAGGAGCTCTACCGGAATATCGATCGGCTGGACGATTATATGAACCGTCAGTTTGAGTACGCGTTTGACGCGCATTACGGTTATCTCACTTCCTTTTCCGACCAATGTCGGCACGGGAATGCGCGCAAATATCGTTTTGCATTTGCCTATGCTTGCGCAGAGCAAGCAGTTTCCGAAGCTCTTGGAGTCTCTCGGGCAATTCGGCGTTAATATCCGCGGAGTCTACGGCGACGGTAAGGGAAAAATCACGGTTCGCTCTTCGATCTCAGCAATGCGCGCACGCTCGGCGTATCCGAGCAGGAAATCATGAACTTGGTCAAAAAGACCGCAATGCAGTTAAACAGTGAAGAGGAGAAACTCAGAACCTATTCAATCGAATCCAATCGACTGGAACGAACGGATGAGGTATTCCGTGCCTATGGCTTTTTGAAGTATGCGAGACGGGTCAGCATACGAGAGGCACTCCGCAATCTCTCGGCTGTGATGGCCGGAATTACGGACGGGCTTGCGAGGACCGAACAGGAATTGAGTATCTATGCGCTGTATCTCGGAGTACAGCCTTCCAATTTGATTGCGGCGGAAAAAGAGCCGGTCGATCGGGAAAAAATAGATATTCTCCGTGCGAATTATCTGAGAAGGATGTTGCCGGAGTTGATTGAGTGCTGAGTAACACAGCGTGTAACAGGAAGGAGTTTGTATGGCAGATTATTTTACCGAGCAGGCGCAGGAAGCACTGGAATACGCACACCGCGCGGCAGAGGAACTGCATAATAGTTATATCGGAACAGAGCATTTGCTCCTCGGGCTCGTGCGTCAGGGCAGCGGCGTTGCCGGACAGGTTCTCATTGAAAATGAGGCGACGGAAAAGCGTGTACTTGCGCTGATGGACAAAATGCTGGCTTCGGTGGAACGCGTAAAGCTTGCGGAAGAGCCGAAGTATACACCGATGTCGCGCAGGGTCTTGGAGTACAGTAAATCGGCTGCGGAGCGCTTTCAGGCGCCGCAGGTCGGAACGGAGCACATTCTTCTCGCAATTTTGAAGGAAAAGAACTGTGTTGCGAGCAAGTTGCTCTACACGATGGGCGTTAATATTCAGAAGCTCTATGTGGATTTGATGCGCGCAATGGGAGAAAAGCACAGTCCCGAGGATATTCCGCAGCAGATACAGGGCGGACCGCACAGCATTTCGGCGGCGCCGACACCGACGCTCGATCAGTATTCGCGCGATCTCACGGAATTTGCGCGCCAGGGCAAGTTGGATCCGGTCATCGGAAGAAGTGTGGAAATGCAGCGCGTCATGCAGATTTTGAGCCGCAGAACCAAAAACAATCCCTGCCTCATCGGTGAGCCGGGTGTCGGAAAGACCGCGGTGGTTGAGGGACTTGCGCAACTCATCGTAAACGGTGAAGTCCCCGAAACACTGGCCGAGAAGCGTTTGGTTACACTGGATCTCTCCGGTATGATTGCGGGCTCCAAGTACCGCGGTGAATTCGAGGAGCGCATCAAAAAGGTATTGCAGGAAGTCATGCAGGCCGGAAATGTGTTGCTCTTCATCGACGAGATTCACACGATTATCGGTGCCGGTTCTGCAGAGGGAACCATGGATGCAAGCAATATTTTGAAGCCCTCTCTTGCGCGCGGCGAGTTGCAGTTGATCGGTGCAACGACGATTGAGGAGTATCGGAAGCACATTGAGAAAGATGCCGCGCTTGAGCGAAGATTCCAGCCGATTACGGTTGAGGAGCCCACCGAAGAGGAATCCGTGCGCATCCTGGAGGGCCTGCGCCCGCGTTACGAGGCTCACCACAAGGTGAATATTACCGATGAGGCAATCAAGGAAGCCGTGAAGCTTTCGGCGCGCTATATTTCCGATCGTTTCCTGCCGGACAAGGCGATAGACCTCATCGACGAAGCTGCGTCCCGCCTGCGCCTTGCGGATTATGCGGAGCCCGCGGAAATCAAAAAGCTTTCCGAGGAGATTACCAAATTGGAGAGCCAGAAGGAAGAGGCGGTGCGCGCGGAAGAATTTGAGCGCGCGGGGCAGCTGAAGAAACGCCAGGAAAAGAAAGAAGAGAAAATCAGCAAGATCAAAGAGGAGTGGACCAAGGCGAGACGGGAGCGAAAAGCTCGTGGTCGGTGAGAACGAAGTTGCCGATGTGGTTTCGCTCTGGACCAGAATTCCGGTCAAGAAGCTGACCGAAGAAGAGAATGAGCGCTTAAAGAAATTGGAGTCCATCCTCCATGAGCGCGTAATCGGTCAGGAAGAAGCTGTGAGTGCGGTATCCCGCGCGATTCGCCGTGGCCGTGTCGGTCTCAAAGACCCGCACCGCCCGATCGGCTCCTTCCTCTTCCTCGGACCGACCGGAGTCGGTAAAACCGAGCTTTCGAAGGCGCTCGCCGAGGCGATGTTCGGAACCGAACAGGCATTGATACGTGTCGACATGAGTGAGTACATGGAGAAGCACTCGGTCTCAAAGATTGTAGGTTCGCCGCCCGGCTATGTCGGCTACGAGGAGGGAGGACAGCTCTCGGAGAAGGTGAGACGAAACCCCTACTCGGTCATTCTCTTTGATGAGATTGAGAAGGCGCATCCGGATGTGTTTAATATCCTTCTGCAGGTGTTGGACGACGGGCATATCACGGATTCGCAGGGCAGAAAAATTGACTTTAAGAATACCGTCCTCATTATGACGAGTAACGCCGGAGCTTCCCGCATCATTGCGCCGAAGACCCTCGGCTTTGCGGCACAGGAGAATAAGGAGACCGACTATAAAAACATGAAGGGCGGTGTGATGGATGAGGTTCGCCGTCTCTTCAAGCCGGAATTCTTAAACCGCATCGATGAGATTGTGGTGTTCCACCAGTTGGATCGCGACAATATGAAGCAGATCGTGGATATTCTGCTTCGGAATATCGAGAAGCGCAGTGAAAATCAGATGGAAATCAAGCTCTCCTTTGATGACAGTGCGCGCGAGTTTCTGATTGAGAAGGGCTACGATCCGAAGTATGGTGCGCGTCCGCTCCGCAGAGCGATTCAGAACGAACTGGAGGATAAGCTTGCGGAGGCTATGCTGGACGGGAAGGTGAAGGCCGGTGATCAGGTGATGGTCAGCTGCCCGGCAGTCCTTGAAGGGGAAGAGGCGAGCCTTTCGTTTGAGACCAAACACAAACCCAAGCGGAAAACTGTGGCGAAGAAGGATCAGGTGAAGGATTGAAGCGGAGCACAGCTTATTTTTGCGCCGAATGCGGATTTGAATCGCCGAAGTGGGCGGGGCAGTGCCCCGCCTGCAAGGCGTGGAATACCCTGGTAGAAGAACCGACGGGCGCCAAGGAAAAGTCACGCGCCAAATACAGGCCGGGCGCCCGGGGTTTCCGGCCCCGGTACATTTAAGCGAAATCGATGCGGCAAGAGAATTGCGCATCGACACCGGGTTTTCGGAGTTAAACCGTGTTCTCGGCGGCGGAACGGTCGAGGGCTCTCTTGTTTTGATCGGCGGAGACCCGGGCATCGGAAAGTCAACCATACTTCTGCAGGTATGCAAGAACTTTGCGGAACTTGGGAAGCGGGTCCTCTATATTTCCGGCGAGGAGTCGCTGCGACAGATTAAACTTCGTGCGGAGCGCTTAAACGCCATGCAGGGGGATTTGCGCTTCTTGAGCGAAACAAACCTGGATTTGATTCGGGAATTACTGCTCCGCGAAAAACCGGACGTTGCGATTATCGATTCGATTCAGACCATGTATTGTGATGACATCAGCGCCGCACCGGGTTCCGTGAGTCAGGTGCGTGAATCGACCAACGCCCTCATGCAACTTGCAAAAGGCAGCGGCATTGCCATCTTTATTGTGGGACATGTGACCAAGGAGGGACAGGTGGCCGGTCCCCGCGTGCTTGAGCACATGGTGGATACCGTACTCTATTTTGAAGGAGAGAAGAGTTCTTCCTATCGAATTCTTCGCGCGGTCAAGAATCGCTTTGGATCCACCAACGAAATCGGTGTCTTTGAGATGACCGAGAGGGGCCTTGAAGAAGTCAAAAATCCTTCGGCCTATATGTTGGAGGGAAGACCGCTCGGCGCGAGCGGCGCCGTGGTTGCCTGCTCGCTTGAAGGGAGTCGGCCTATTTTACTTGAGGTTCAGGCCTTGGTGACGGAGAGCGCCTTCGGTATGCCGCGTCGAACTGCGGCCGGTATCGACTATAATCGCGTGAATCTCCTGATGGCGGTGCTGGAAAAACGGTGTCGCCTGCCGTTGTCACGCTATGATGCCTATGTGAATATTGCGGGCGGTATGCGAATGAATGAGCCTGCGGTAGACCTTGCTGCGGTGATTGCCATTATTTCTTCCTTTCGAGACCGCGCGGTGGAGGCAGACACTGTTATATTCGGGGAGGTGGGACTCTCCGGAGAGGTACGTGCCGTGCCGCTTGCGGAATACCGAATTCGTGAAGCCGCTAAGCTCGGTTTTACACGCTGTATCATGCCGAAATCCAATGCGGAGAAGTGCAGGGCGGTGGAAAACATCGAGTGCTGCGGAGTATCGAGTATACAGGAAGCCATGCATTTACTTTTTTAAAAGAATTTTTCGGAAAGACTTGACGCAAAAAGAAGGAACGGATATAATAGCCCCTGTGCTTAAGAGCGTGCTCTTAACCACAGAGGAATAGTTCAGTGGTAGAACGTTGGTCTCCAAAACCGAAGACGGGAGTTCGAGCCTCTCTTCCTCTGCGAACGGATGGCAAGCAGTCAATGCTTGCCATCTTTTTTATGTGTATAGCAAGATACGCATATTTTGCACTAAGATATGAGATGAACAGTATGGTTTCGTGATTACGACTATAACATCAGAAATTAAATAGAAATCCTGTGAAATAATGAACATATATACCTGGAATATATACATAAATTTGTGCATTAACACGACTGTGGCTTTCCGACAATGAAATTTGCATCTTGGTATGACTGACATTTTGACGCCATATTTTTGCAACAAATTCTTAATAAAATTCAAGACGGCTTGAAAAGCAAAAATGTGAATGACATACTACTTCTCGAAATCCTGCATCTTCTGCATCTTCGAAATTTTGTGGAAGTACGAGGTGATAAAAAATGAGAAAAGATATGAATTTGTGGCTTCGAAAGTATATGCAGCGTCACCGTGCGGTTCTGGTTATCTCCTGTATGGTGGGTGTATTCCTGATTTTGCCCTTTGGTCTGCGCAGTATGTTGGCGACAGATGAACGGACCGCGTCTCAAAAGACAGCTGAGGATATTGTGCGTGAGACGGTCGCTGCCCGGATTACGGCAGAGAGCAGCGAAACGCCCAGCGCATCCGCGTTTATGCTCAGTGCAAGGGCCGGCGGCTGGCAACAGACGGCAGCCGGTTGGGTGTATCTCAACGCGGCGGGCGAACGGGAGACGGCTAGCTGGATTATCGGTGAGAACGGACGCTATTACTACGTCAATGCTGCCGGGATCATGGAATATGGTGAGATTTTGCGCATCGACGGAGAGCGCTACTACTTTGCCGCGGATGGCAGCATGAGTACAGGGCGTTTTTACCTGGGAGAACATGAGTACTATGCTTCTCCGAGCGGCGCCCTTTATCGAAACAGCTGGGTACAGGACGGTGAGAATTGGTGCTATGTGGATGGCCTGGGGCGCATCCTGAAGGGCGGTATGACCCCGGATTCTTATTATGTGGACGAGCGAGCTATCTGGTTGCTGCTCCCGGCTCCCGCTTTGAGGGCTTCACCTATGAAAATGACGGTGCGCATCAGCTCTATCTCAATTTAGGCACGGCGGATATCATCCACAGCTACTTAAAGGCACGCGGCTGGACAGAGACGGCAATTGCAGGTCTTCTCGGAAATTTCCAACAGGAAAGCGGAATTAATCCTGCTCTCGAAGAGGCCGGCAGTCACAACGGTTACGGACTCGGCCAGTGGAGCTTTGAGCGCCGTGTTCGCCTTGAGGCATATTGCCGAGAGCGAAATAAGCCCTATGATGACTTGCTGACCCAGCTGGAGTTCTTATTGCAGGAACCCGGGGAGAGTGAGTTTGTTGCACGCTATGCGAGAACCGATTGGAGTTCACCGGCAGCTGCGGCTATTGAATGGGGCGTCAGCTGGGAGCGTTATAATCTCGCGGATCTTTCGATGAGTCGCGTGCGCATACCTTATGCCGAAGCATATTATGCACATTATGTTCACGGGGTTTCTTTCTTGGTTTCAAGTACAAAGTATGAGGAACCGAAGGCCCTGATGGAAGTGGCGAGCGCAGCAAATGCCGAGGCAAGGACTGCGGCGGTCGAAACAGAAGCACCGGAAACAAAGGCTGAGGAGACAACGAGCGAGAACGAGACTAAGACGACGGAAGAGAGTACAACGGAGAGCAGGACGGAAAGTTCTTCGGTAGCGGAAGAGGATGAGAGAAGAAAGGTGGGAGTCAGTTCGACCGGCGGTTCCGGCAGTGTTGTGCGCAAGGTGCGGGCTGCTGCTTCGGTTCAGACCGAGGAAGATCACGGTCCCGGTTTCCGAGAAGACGAAACGACAAGCGCCGAGACAGAAGGAAACGAGTAAGTGATAGCTCACAAAATGTTCACACATTTTCGCTTGCATTGCGAAAAATGCGGTGATATAATTCCGCCAATCTTAAGAAACGTTCCTAAGATTGCTTGATAGGAGGTTCAATCATGCAAGAGCGATATATCAAATTAAATTCCGTTGAGGATATTAAGACCTTTGTCCGTGCCGCTGAAAACTGTCCCTTTGATATCGATGTGAACTACAATCGTGTTTACATCGACGGGAAGTCCTTCCTTGGATTGATGGGAATGGATCTCAATCAAATTTTGCGGGTGCAGTTCAGCGGTAGCGATGCGGCCTTTGAGGCGATGCTTGACGGCTTTGCCGCCGGTAAGAACAGCGCGGCCTGAGAAAAAGTGAGAAAAGAAGGAGCTGATGCTCCTTCTTTTTTACGTTGACTTGTGTTCTACATGTAGTATAATAAGTACAAAACGTTTCGGAGGTGGAAGAACATGGAAAACAAACAGGGTAGCTTGTCGATACACAGCGACAACATTTTCCCGATCATCAAAAAATGGCTGTATTCCGATCATGATATTTTTGTGCGTGAGCTTGTTTCCAACGGTTGTGACGCCGTCACAAAGCTAAAAAAACTTGCATTGATCGGAGAATATCGGGCGCCGGAACAGGAACGCTATGAGATTCTTGTGGAGGTGAGTCCCAAGGAGCGGCGCATACGTTTCACGGACAACGGCGTCGGCATGAGTGCGGACGAAGTTGAAAAATATATCAATCAGATTGCATTTTCCGGTGCTCGCGATTTCATTGAGACCTATAAGGATAAGGCGAACGAGGACCAGATTATAGGTCATTTCGGCCTCGGCTTTTATTCGGCATTCATGGTTGCCGATCGTGTTGTCATTGATACAAAGTCCTATCGAGAGGGCGAGGGTGCGGTGCACTGGGAATCCGAGGGCGGCACCGAGTATAGTATGGAGGACGGCACGCGAAAGGAACACGGAACCGAGATTACCCTCTATCTTTCCGAGGAGAGCCGTGAGTTCGCGGAGCTTTCGCGTGTCAGAGAAGTACTTGAGAAGTATTGCGCCTTTATGCCGGTTGCCATCTATCTCACGGATGCGGATGCCGCACCCGAGACAGAGCTCATCGATCCGGATGAGAAGAGAGAGGATGATGTGGTGCTTGAGACCGTGCGAGAAGAGGCGGAGGTCGAAGAAAAGACCAAGGAGGACGGCAGTAAGGAACTTGTCGAGCTTAGCCCGGCGCGGGAGCGCCTGAAGATTCAAAAGCGCCCGCAACCAATTAACGACACCGAGCCTCTCTGGAAAAAGCATCCGAATGAGGTGAGCAAGGACGAGTACGAGGCGTTTTACCGCAAGGTGTTCATGGATTACCGAGAGCCACTCTTCTGGATTCATCTGAATATGGATTATCCCTTCCGTCTGCAGGGCATTTTGTACTTTCCGCATATTGAGCTCGAGTACGAAGCCGCGGAGGGAAAAATCAAACTCTTCAATAACCAGGTTTTCATTGCGGACAACATCAAGGAAGTTATCCCGGAGTTCCTCTTACTCTTAAAGGGTGTGATCGACTGCCCGGATCTTCCGCTCAACGTCTCACGTTCGGCTCTGCAGAATGACGGCTTTGTCAAGAAAATCAGCGCTTATATCACGAAGAAGGTCGCGGAAAAACTGACCGGTATGTGCAAGACGGATCGTGAGAACTATGAGAAGTATTGGGATGATATTGCGCCCTTTGTCCAGTACGGTTGCCTCAAGGATGAGAAGTTTGAGGAGAAGGTCAAGGACGCGGTGCTCTTTAAGAATCTCGAAAAGAAATATCTGACGCTGGAAGATTGCCTCAAAGAAAATGAAGAGCGCTTCCCGAATCGCATCTTTTATGTGACGGATGAAAAACAGCAGAGAAGCTATATCGATCTCTTTCAGAGTCAGAATATCGATGCGGTTATTTTGCCCCACGCCATTGATATGCCGTTCATTCAGAGTCTCGAAATGAAGAATAAGGACTTAAAATTCCTTCGAATCGATGCGGATTTAAACGAGGCTTTGTGCGAGAAGGAAGATGCTGCGGATGAGGCGAGTGTGACCAGGGAAAAGGCGCTTGCATCTGCGGTGCAAAAGGCCATCGGAGAGAAGGCTCCGCAGGTAAAGCTCGAGAGCTTTAAAAACGCGGAGGTGGCGGCAATGCTCACGCTATCCGAGGAATCCAGACGTATGCAGGATATGATGCGGCAGTACGGCATGGCGGACAGCGAGGGGATGTTCGGTGCGTCCGGGGCCACGCTTGTGTTAAACCGAAAGCATCCGCTGGTGCGGTATTTACAGGAGCAGGTTGTGGTGCGTGACGACAGTGATGCCAAGGCTGCGGTCGAAAATGCGGAGGCGAGCGAAGAGCGGAAGCCGAAAACCAAGGGCCTCACAAAGCAGCTCTGCGAACAGCTCTATGATCTTGCGTGCATTCAGCAGGGTACACTCAGTCCGGAGCGAATGAAGGCGTTTATCGAGCGGAGCAATGCATTGATGGAAGCGCTCACAAAATAAACTTGCGCTTTTCCTTGCCTTTCGGATACAAACGTGATAGAGTCTAAACGTACATAGGTAAATGACAGAAGTGTGGGCCGGGCGGTCCACACTTTTTATGTCATGCTGAGAAGGAGGTTTTCTTTGGGAAAGCGCGAAGGCTATGTGGAGCGTACCGAGAACTTTCTCGCTGCGCTGCAGAGTGAGAAGGCATTTGAAGTGGTGGACGTCGATTATGTGAGGGAGGCGGGCACATGGTATCTGCGCATTCTCTGCGATATGCCGGGCGGCATCGGAATTGAAGATTGCGCGGAAATCAGTCGTGCGGTCTCCGCTTGGTTGGACCGGGAGGATTTTATTCCCGAAGAATATATTCTTGAGGTGAGTTCGCCGGGCTTGTCGCGGAGCTTAAAAAAAGAGAAAGACCTCGTGCGCGAGCAGGGCAAAGATGTGGAAGTAAAACTCTTTAAAGCCAAGGACGGTCAAAAGGAGTTTTCGGGCGTATTGCTCGGTCACACGGAAGATACGCTGACAATTGAGACCAAAGAAGGCGAGAAGAGCTTTCTTCGCAGTGAAATCGCAGGCATACGCCTGGCACCGAAATTCTGAGAGCATAGGGGAGGACACGACAAAGATCATGAAAAAAACAAGTAAAGAGCCGATTGAGAGCGGCAATGAGCTGAAGGAGGCGATTGAGCTCCTCGAGAAGGAAAAAAATATCAGCAAAGACTCCTTGCTCGAAGCCATTCAAAATTCGCTGCTCAGTGCCTGCAAGAATCACTTCGGTACCTCTGACAACGTAGAGGTCATCATGGATCCGGACAGCTGCCGCTACCGCGTCATTCAGAAAAAGATTGTGGTAGAGGAAGTTCCGGAGAAGGTGCGCGCGGAAGAGAAGGCCATGTATATTTCTCTTGCGGAAGCGAAGATGATAGATCCGAAGTACGAGCTCGAAGATATTGTACCGATGGAAGTTAAGTCCAGAGAGTTCGGACGCATTGCGACAGGCATCGCCAAGAATGTGATTTTACAGAAAATCCGCGAGGAAGAGCGTAAGGTTATCTACAACGATTATTTTGAAAAAGAACATAATCTGGTGACCGGCGTTGTGCAGCGACTCAATGTAAACGGCAACGGCATTTCCATAAGCCTAGGCAAGTGCGACACTGTGTTGCCGGAGTCGGAGCAGGTTAAGGGCGAGATTTTCCGTCCGACCGATCACATTAAACTCTATGTGGTCGAGGTGAAGGACGCGCCGAAGGGCCCCAGGATTTCGGTTTCGAGAACACATCCGGATTTGGTGCGCTGCCTGTTCGAACAGGAAGTCAGTGAGGTCAAGGACGGAACGGTCGAGATTAAGGCCATTGCGCGTGAGGCCGGTTCCAGAACCAAGATGGCAGTCTATTCGAACGATGAAAACGTGGATCCGGTCGGTGCTTGTGTCGGCATGAACTATGCACGTGTCAGCGCGGTCGTCGATGAGTTGCACGGTGAGAAGATTGACATCATCAAGTGGGACAACGATCCCGCGCTTTTGATCGAGAATGCGCTGAGCCCGGCGAAGGTCATTCTTGTTCTTGCGGATGAAGAGGACAAGGAGGCCATTGTCATTGTCCCGGATTACCAGCTTTCGCTTGCAATCGGCAAGGAAGGGCAGAATGTCCGCCTTGCGGCAAAGCTGACCGGCTATAAGATTGATATTAAGTCGGAGACACAGGCGAGAGATGAGGGACTCTTCGAGGAGTACGGCATCGATTACCAGACGGGAGATGTGACAGGCGACGAAGAGGGGCAGACCGGCGAGGAGGCGTGACGCGTGAAACAGGAGACGATGCGCAGCTGCATCGGCTGCGGCGCGAAAAAGCCGAAGAAAGAATTGATTCGTGTTGTGCGGCAGCAGGGAGAGACTGAAAGCGAGATTCACTTGGATTTCACCGGACGCAGCAACGGCAGAGGTGCTTATCTCTGCCGGGACAATGCATGCCTGAAGCGTTGCCAAAAGACCCGCGGGTTTAGATCGCGCGTTCCGGGAGCATGTCAATGACAGTGTTTATGCCGCACTTGAAAAGGAGTTCACAAAGCTGAATGAAGGACACGGGGAAGCAGACGGATCACTTAAAACTTAAGGTATTGCGTGCGCTCGGCATGGCACAGCGCGCGGGAAGACTCGCAAGCGGCGAGTTCATGACAGAGCGTGAGATTCAGTCTTTTCGCGCGACGCTCGTGATTGTCGCCAAAGATGCATCCGAGCAGACCAAAAAGAAGTTCCGGAATAAGTGCGAGTTTTATGAAGTTCCCTTCGTCTGTTTCTCAAACATGGGGGAGCTCGGAAAAGCAATCGGCAAGGAGCAGCGGGCTTCGCTTGCGCTCTGTGACGAGGGATTCACAAAGGCGGTTCTAGCATTATTAGAACAGATCGGAGGAGAGCAAGATGAGAGTTAACGATCTGTCAAAAGAAATCGGCAGAAGCAACCGAGAGGTGCTGTCTTTTCTGGAAGAGAAGGGCGAGAAAAAAGCGCCCATGTCCAATGTGACAGCCGAAGAAGCCGATATGATTCGAAATCATTTTAAGCCGAAAAATACGGAGGCAGTGAGAGTGGATAAAAGCAAGACACAGCAGGATACGGCTGAGAGAGCCGAAATGCAGGGTGAACAGCCCAAGAAGAAAAAGAAGTTTACGGCCGTGTTCCGTCCGGAAAACGCACAGCAGATTCGTGTAAAGGGGGCTGCGCCGGAGGGGGCCAAGGCAGCAGAAAAGCCGGCACAGGAAAAGCCGGCGGATAAGCCGAAGGAAAGTACGGAGAAGAAGACAGAGAGTGCCGCACCGCAGCAGAAGAAGAGTGAGGATTCGCGTCCGCCTGTCAAGACCGCGGTCTCGAGCCGCCTTCCCCAGGGTAGAAGTGCGGAGGAAACCAGACTTGCGATTCAGAGTCGTTTGAATGCACTCGGCAACAGCGGACCGCGTAACGGCGGACAGCAGCGCCAGGGCGGCGGTTACGGCAATCGTAACGGTCAGGGCAACGGCGGATACGGCAACCGCAGCGGTCAGGGCAGCGGCGGATACGGCAACCGCAGCGGTCAGGGCGGCGGCAGCTACGGCAATCGCAACGTCCAGAGCAGCGGCGGTTACGGCAACCGCAACGGCCAGGGCGGCGGTTACGGCAACCGCAACGGTCAGGGAACCGGCGCACGTCCGGGCCAGGGCGGTTTTAGTGCGCGTCCGGGTCAGGGCAACGGCAGCTACGGCAACCGCGGCGGTGCACAGGGAGCCTCCGCATCCGGTGACAGCGCACTGGTGAAGAAGACGGTCTCCAGCAGACCGAATAAGAACAACTTTAAGGATAAGAACGACAAGCGCCATAAGACCGAGGACGGCTTTAAGTCCGGCGGCAGAACCGGAAAGGCAACTCGCCACCCGTTCATCATGCCGGAGAAGCCGAAGGCAGAGAAGGTAGAAGAGGAAATCAAGGAGTTGATTCTTCCGGATACCCTCACCATCGGTGAACTCGCAAAGATGATGAAGCGCCCCGCTTCCGATCTCATCAAGAAGCTCTTTGCGAAGGGCGAGATGTACACGATGAACTCCGAGATTGCCTATGAAAAGGCTGAGGAGATCGCACTTGAGTACGAGATTCTCTGCACGCGCGAGGAAAAGGTAGACGTCATCGAGGAGTTGCTTCGCGAGGACAATGAAGATCCGAACAAGATGGTGGCCCGTCCGCCGGTTGTTGTCGTCATGGGTCACGTTGACCACGGTAAGACTTCGCTTCTCGATGCCATCCGTAAGACTTCGGTCACGAGTCGCGAGGCGGGCGGCATTACCCAGCACATCGGTGCATACCAGGTCAAGGCGCACGACAGACTGATCACCTTCCTCGACACACCGGGCCACGAGGCCTTCACGGCAATGCGTATGCGCGGTGCCGAGGCAACGGACATTGCGGTCCTGGTCGTCGCGGCGGATGACGGCGTCATGCCGCAGACGGTTGAGGCAATCAGCCATGCAAAGGCTGCCAATGTGGAGATCATTGTGGCTGTCAACAAGATGGATAAGCCGGAGGCAAACATTGAGCGCGTCAAGCAGGAGCTCATGAAGTATGAGCTGGTTGCGGAAGACTGGGGCGGCGATACGATTATCTGCCCGATTTCCGCGAAGACGCACGAAGGTATCGATAACCTCCTCGACATGATTCTTCTCACGGCAGACGTGAAGGAACTCAAGGCAAACCCGAACCGCAACGCAAGAGGCCTGGTGATTGAGGCACAGCTCGACAAGGGTAAGGGACCCGTCGCCACGATTCTGGTTCAAAAGGGAACCTTGCATGTGGGTGACTATGTCGCAGCGGGTGCTTGCTCCGGTAAGGTTCGCGCAATGCTGAATGACAGAGGTATGCGTGTCAAGGAGGCCAAGCCCTCCACGCCGGTTGAGATTCAAGGCCTGAATGCCGTGCCGAACGCCGGTGAAATCATGGTTGCCATGGACACGGATAAAGAGGCAAAGGATTTCGCTGCGACCTTTATCTCCGAGGGCAAGAATAAGCTCATCGAGGAGACCAAGGCAAAGCTGTCTCTCGACGATGTCTTCGGACAGATTAAGGCCGGCGAGATGAAGGAACTTCCGATCATTGTCAAGGCGGATGTGCAGGGTTCCGTAGAGGCGGTCAAGCAGTCGCTTTCCAAGCTTTCGAATGACGAAGTGCAGGTCAAGGTAATCCACAGCGGTGTCGGTGCAATCTCCGAGTCGGATGTGGCACTCGCAAGCGCAAGTAACGCCATCATCATCGGCTTCAACGTGCGGGCGGATGCGACAGCAAAGTCGACCGCGGAACATGAGCAGGTGGATCTCCGTCTCTATAAGGTCATCTATCAGGCAATCGACGATGTGGAGCGCGCGCTGAACGGAATGCTCGCGCCGGTCTACGAGGAGAAGGTCATCGGACACGCAGAAGTACGTGCCATCTTCAAGGCTTCCGGCATCGGAACCATTGCGGGATCCTACGTTCTCGACGGTAAGATTCAGCGCGGCTGCAAGGCGCGCATCACAAGAGGCAAGGATCTTATCTTTGAGGGCGATCTTGCTTCGTTGAAGCGCTTTAAGGACGACGTTAAGGAAGTCGCGGCGGGTTATGAGTGCGGTCTTGTCTTTGAGAAGTTCAACGATCTTCAGGAAGGCGATCAGGTCGAAGCTTATGCAATGGTCGAGGTTCCGAGGGATAAAGCATGAAAAAGGGAAGTATTAAAAACACAAGAATTAACGCAGAGGTGAGAAAGGAGATTCAGAATGTCGTGATGAACGGCATTAAGGATCCCCGCGTCTCTGCGATGACCACCGTGACCGATGCGCGTGTCACGGCGGATCTTCGATATTGCACGGTCTATGTGAGCGTGCTCGGCAGTGAAGCGGAGGCAGAGGAGACACTTGCGGGCCTGAAGCGCGCGGCGGGATTTATCCGCAGTGAACTCGCCCACAGCGTGAATCTCCGCATCACGCCGGAACTCAAGTTTGTCCTGGACGAATCCATGGCTTACGGGGCTCACATAGACAAGGTGTTGGAAGAATTACATCTTTCCGACACGGAGAAAACAGAAGAGGACTGAACATGGACCAGGTTTTGAAGGAAAAACTCGGACGGGCGCAGACGATTGTTCTGATGGGACATGTGCGCCCCGATGGGGATTGTGTGGGCTCGGTGCTTGCACTCTACCTTTATCTCAAAAAAAACGAGCCGTCCAAAAACGTCACCGTTTGTCTGGAAAAGCCGCTTGAGAAATTCAAATATCTCAGCGGCTTTTCTGAGATTGTGAGTGATGCGGACGCGGTGCAACATCCGGATCTCGCGATTGCGCTGGATGTCTCCGACAAGGGAAGGCTCGGCGGTTTTACGGGCTTATTTGACCGTGCCGCGGATCAGCTGAATATCGACCATCACATCACGAACCCGCATTTTGCGGCGACGACCATCTGCGATCCTCTGCGAGTTCCACCTGTGAGCTGCTTTATACCCTGCTCGATGCCGAGCGCATCGATGCGGATATCGCAGCGGCTCTCTATACCGGAATTGTGACGGACTCCGGAGTCTTTAAGTACAGCTCGACTTCGCCGCGCACCATGAATATTGCGGCCGATCTCATTGCGAAAGGAATTCCGTTCGGTGAGATTATCGACGGGTCTTTTTACCGTAAGACCTATGTGCAGAATAAAATAATGGGGCTCGCACTTTTGAATGCCGTGGAAAACGCAGACGGCACGGTGATTTACGCAATTATCTCGGCGGAAGAACAGGAACGAATGGGAACCGTACACGCGGATCTGGATGGGATTTCCGAGCAGCTGCGCCTCACGGTGGGGGTCAAGTGTGCGGTGCTCTGTTCCGAAATGGAGCCCGGCAGCTGGAAGCTTTCGCTCCGCTCACTGGAGCCGATTGATGTTGCGGCAATTGCGATGAAATACGGCGGCGGCGGACATGTACGTGCGGCGGGATGCACCATTGTGGGCAAGAGCGCAGAAGAAATTATGGAGGAAGTGGTTCGCGCAGCGGAGGCGCAAATGCATGTTTAACGGCATCCTGAATGTGCGAAAGGAGAAGGGCTTTACTTCGCATGATGTTGTCGCAAAACTTCGCGGCATTTTGCGGCAAAAAAAGATAGGACACACGGGAACCCTGGATCCGGCTGCGGAAGGGGTTCTGCCTGTGTGCCTCGGAAGCGCGACCAAGTTGGTGGAGTTTCTGACGGACCGAAGCAAAACATATCGCGCTGTGCTTTTGCTCGGCGTTGAAACCGACAGCCAGGACATGACGGGGACGGTGCTTGCGACAAGGGAAGTGCGTTGCTCCCGAAGACGAAGTTCGGGCGGCAGCGCAGAGCTTCGTGGGCGGCTACGATCAGATTCCGCCGATGTACTCGGCAAAGAAGCAGGGCGGTAAGAAACTGGTGGACCTTGCACGTCAGGGGATCACGGTGGAGCGCCCTGCACGCCGGGTGGACATCTCGGATATATGCTTTGAGGAAATATCTCTTCCGCGCGCGGTGATGACGGTGGATTGCGGGAAGGGGACTTACATCCGCACGCTCTGCCATGATATCGGCGAAAAACTGGGCTGCGGCGGCGCCATGGAAGTGCTGCTCCGAACGAGAGTGGGAAGTTTTCGACTGGAAGATGCCTACACACTCTCGGAACTGGAAGCGGCGATGCAGGCCGGTGAAATCGAAGATAAGATTGTTTCGATCGAAGACTGCCTGGGGCTCTATCCCGCGCGGAAGGCTTTGCCCGAAGCGGATGCCAAACTGAGAAACGGCAACGCGGTGGGGGAGAGCGTTGTTTCGGGAGAAACGGACGATGAAGGCGCCTTGGTTCGCCTCTATCTGAGCGACGGCAGTTTTGTCGGCCTGTTTCAAAAGCGAGGCGGACAGTATTGGGCGGAGAAGATGTTCTTGGAGAGAGGTGCGGATTGAGGGACTGGATCAATGTGCGCAGTGTCGCACTGCCGGAAGACACAGTGGTTGCGGTCGGAAAATTCGACGGTGAGCACCGCGGACATCAGAAGATCATTGCGACCATGCTGACCGTGGCGCGGGAACAAGGGCTGAAACAGCAATCTTCACCTTCGGGACACCGCCGGCTGCCGTGGTTTCCGGGCAACGACGCCCGCAGATCCTGACCAATGAGGAGCGACGGGAGAAGTTGCACCAGGCCGGTATCGACTACATTGTCGAGTATCCGTTCAATGAAGAAATTGCGGCTATGGACGGAGAGGATTTCGTGCGTGAAATTCTGCTCAAGGCCATGCGTATGCGCGCAATTGTCGGCGGTGAGGATTTGCGCTTCGGAAAGGCCGGCGCCGTGAATGCGGCTAAGTTAAAGGCGCTCGGAGAGCGTATGCATTTTTCGGTATACATCATCCAAAAGGAAACGGAGGCCGGAGAGGAAATCAGCTCCAGTCTGATACGTGAGGCCCTTGCGGCCGGGGATATGGCGAAAGCCAACACCCTGCTTGGCATGCCGTATACGGCGGAGGGCATTGTACAGCACGGAAACGGCATCGGAAAGCGCGTCCTTGGGTTCCCGACGGTCAATTTAATGCTCCCGGAGAATAAGCTGTTGCCGCGTCACGGCGTTTACCGCACCGAAACAGTGTTGGAGGACGGACGTGTGTTTCGGAGTATTACGAATGTAGGTACAAATCCGACGGTACGGCAGGACGGAATGGAGCATAAATTGCGCCTCGAAAGTTTTTTGCTGGATTTTTCGGGAGAACTTTACGGTGCGCGCATACGCCTCAGATTTCTCAAGTTCATAAGAGATGAGAAGAAGTTTGATTCTCTTGCGGATTTAAAACGACAAATTGAGGCGGATTTGGCAACGTTTGATTGACAGAATACCGGCTTTTGTGCTAGTATTACCGCGTAATTCAGCGCCCAAGGCTATGACTCCGGGATACTCCGCCGCAGCCGCAGTTTTGGGTCAGACTAAGAAAGAAGGAGAACAATTATGATTTCGAAAGAGAAGAAGGCAGAGCTCATCAAGGCATACGGCAGAAAAGAAGGCGACACCGGTTCGCCGGAGGTTCAGATTGCAATTCTGACCGAGCGCATCGCGGAGCTCAACGAGCACCTGAGTGCAAATCCGAAGGATCACCATTCGAGAAGAGGTCTTCTCATGATGGTCGGTCAGAGAAGAAGCCTGCTCGGCTATCTGAAGAAGACGGATCTTGACGGCTACCGCGCTCTGATTGAGAAGCTCGGACTCAGAAAGTAATAAACATAGAACTTTCTTACTCAGGGTGGAATTTGATTCCACCCTGTTATTGTGTATGAAGAAAGTAGTCGGGAATCGGGAGAAGAAGAGGAGAAGACATGAGCAAGGAGTTTAAGAGCTACAGCATGGAACTTGCCGGAAGAACCCTGACGGCAGAAATCGGAAGAGTGTGTGCACAGGCCAACGGCGCTGTGCTGATGCACTACGGCGATACCGTTGTGCTCTCCACGGCAACCGCTTCGAAGCAGCCGAGAGAGGGGATTGATTTCTTCCCGCTCTCCGTCGAATACAATGAGCGCCAGTATGCTGTCGGCAAGATTCCCGGCGGCTTTATGAAGCGTGAGGGAAAGCCCTCCGAGAATGCGATTCTGACGGACCGCGTCATTGACCGCCCGATGCGCCCGCTGTTCCCGAAAGACTATCGGAACGATGTGACGCTCGAGAATTTGGTGATGAGCGTAGACCCGGATTGCTCCCCCGAGCTCACGGCTATGCTCGGCACCGCACTGGCAGTGACCATCTCCGATATTCCCTTCGACGGTCCCTGTGCCATGACGCAGGTCGGCTTGGTTGACGGCAAGTTCGTATTCAACCCGACCAATGCGGAGAAGAAGAACTCGGAACTGCAACTCACGGTTGCAAGCACCTCCGAAAAGGTCATCATGATCGAGGCAGGTGCAAAGGAAGTTCCGGAGCAGGTTATGATCGATGCGATTTTCGAGGCGGATAAGGTCAACAAGCAGCTCATTGAGTTCTTTGCTAAGATTCGCGCGGAAATCGGCAAAGAGAAGCACAGCTATGCGTCCGCTGCGATTCCGGAGGAACTTTTTGCGGCCATCCGTGAGGTCATTCCGCAGGAGGAGATGGAAATCGCTGTTTTCAACGACGACAAGCAGAGCCGCGATGCGGCGGTCGACAAGCTTACCGAGCGTTGCAAGGAGGCATTTGCCGAGAACGAGGAGTGGATTAAGCTCATTCCGGATGCGATGTATCAGTATGAGAAGAAGACCGTCAGAAAGATGATCCTGAAAGATCACAAGCGCCCGGACGGCCGTCAGATCACCGAGATTCGTCCGCTTGCGGCCGAGATTGACTTGTTGCCGCGCGTCCACGGTTCGGCAATGTTCACGAGAGGTCAGACCCAGATTCTGGATGTCTGCACGCTGGCACCGCTCTCCGAGGTCCAGAAGATTGACGGTCTGGATGTTGAGGTCAAGAATAAGCGTTACATGCACCAGTACAACTTCCCGTCTTACTCGGTCGGTGAGACGAGAGTTTCCAGAGGACCTGGCAGAAGAGAAATCGGTCACGGTGCTCTCGCTGAGAAAGCTTTACTTCCGATGATACCGAGCGAGGAAGAGTTCCCCTACGCCATTCGTTGCGTCTCCGAGACCATGGAGTCGAACGGTTCTACTTCCCAGGCTTCGGTCTGCGCTTCCAGCCTTGCGCTGATGGCGGCCGGTGTTCCGATTGCACGCCCGGTGGCAGGTATTTCCTGCGGCCTTGTGACCGGAGATACGGATGACGATTATCTGGTGCTCACGGACATTCAAGTCTTGAGGACTTCTTCGGCGACATGGACTTTAAGGTTGCCGGTACCGAGAAGGGCATTACGGCAATTCAGATGGACATTAAGATTCACGGTCTGACCCGCCCGATTATTGAAGAGGCGATTGCAAAGACCCGAGAGGCGAGAATGTATATTCTGAACCAGATTATGAATCCGGTCATCTCGGAGGCACGCCCGGATGTGAGTCAGTACGCGCCGAAGATTGTGCAGATCAAGATCGACCCGAAGAAAATCGGCGATGTGGTCGGCAAGCAGGGCAAGACCATCAACAAGATCATTGACGAGTTCGGCGTCACAATCGACATCGAGGAAGACGGCAGCGTAAATGTTGCGGGTCTCGACAGAGCGCAGATCGACAAGGCGGTGCAGACCATTAAGAATATCGTAACCGAGATTGAAGAGGGACAGGTTTTCACCGGTAAGGTGGTTCGTATTCTGGAGTTCGGCGCCTTCGTGAACCTGACCCCGAATAAGGACGGTATGGTCCATATCTCGAAACTGGCGGACCGCCGTGTCAACAAGGTAGAAGATGTTGTCAACATCGGCGACGAGGTGACGGTCAAGGTCATTAAGGTCGATCCCGTGAAAACAGAATTGATTTGACCCTCCGTCCCTCCGATCTGAAGGCTGAGGAAAAGCAGAACTAAAAAGGACAGGAATTATGGATAGAGAAGCATATCTTCAGGTATATCGCCATTCTCTGGCACATGTGCTCGCAAAGGCAGTCATTGAAATTTTCGGAAGAGAGAATGTGCAGTATGCGATCGGTCCGCAGATTGCGGATGGATTTTACTACGACTTTGTTTTGCCGAGAAATCTGACCCAGGATGATTTCCCGATGATTGAGAACAAAATGCGCGAGATTCTGAAGCGCAAAGAGAACTGGAGCGTGAAAGAGTATTCCCGTGACGAGGCGCGGGAGCTCTTCCGCGACCAGAAGTTTAAGACCGAACTCATCGACGCGCTTCCGGCGGATGCGAGACTCACTGTCTATTCGACGGGAGATGATTATCAGGACCTCTGCCGCGGACCGCACGTTGAGAATTCGCAGGATTTGCTCGGTGCAGCGTTCCAGATCAAATCGGTTTCCGGCGCTTACTGGCGCGGCGACGAAAAGAGAGACAGCTTGCAGCGCATCTATGTATACGCATTCCCGACCAAGGAGGAGTTGAAAGCACATCTCAACCTGATTCGAGAGGCGCAGGAGCGCGATCACAAGAAGCTCGGCAGAGAACAGGAACTCTTCATGTTCGATGAAACCGCGCCCGGCATGCCGTATTGGCTCCCGAGAGGCTGGAAGCTCTACCAGGCACTCTTAAAGTACAGCCGTGAGGTGCAGGCGCGCCACGGTTATACCGAGATTTCCGCGCCCCTCATCAACAATAAAAAGCTCTGGCTGATTTCCGGTCACTGGGCACACTATATCAACAACATGTTCATGGTTCCGGGGATTTCCGGTTGGCTTGCGGCCGATGCCGAGATTCCGGGCGTGCTCGAGAATGCCTCGGAGGAGAGCGGCGAGAAGAAGGCCGTCAAGATTCAGGCGGGTTCCGTGCTCTATAACCGCGAGAATCTTGACACGATGGCCGCGAAGCCGATGAATTGCCCGAATGCGATGCTCACCTTTAAGCGGAAGAATCGCTCTTATAAAGAGCTCCCGATTCGCTATTCGGAGTACGACGTGCTTCACCGCAAGGAGAAGTCCGGTCAGATGAACGGTCTGTTCCGTGTGCAGGAGTTCCGTCAGGACGATGACCACACCTTTGTCGCGGAAATCAGATTGAGGCAGAGATTGCGGATATCATCAGCATCGCAGACGAAGTTTATTCCACCTTCGGTGTGAGCTATCGCGCGGAGCTCTCTACGCGTCCGGATGACTTCATGGGTGATATTGAAGTCTGGAACCGCGCGGAGGCGGCGCTCAAGAAGATTCTCACCGACAAGTACGGCGAGGGCGGATTCGAAATCAACGAGGGAGACGGTGCTTTCTACGGACCGAAAATCGATCTCCAGATTAAGGACGCGCTCGGAAGAGAGTGGCAGTGCGGAACCATTCAGCTGGACTTCCAGCTCCCGCATAACTTCGGCCTCAGCTATCAGACGGCAGAAGGCGGTACGGCAATGCCGGTCGTCATCCACCGCGCGATTTACGGTTCTCTGGAGCGCTTTATCGGCATCATCATCGAGAACTTCAAGGGTATCTTCCCGTTCTGGCTCTCGCCCTCGCAGGTCGGCATCGTGCCGATTCGTGAGGAGCACAACGAGTATGCAAAGCGTGTCTTTGACCTTCTGCAGAAGAACGGCATACGCGCCGAGGCGGATTACTCCGACCGGAATATGAAGGAGAAGATTAAGAGCTACAAGCAGTTCAAGACGCCGTATATTCTGGTGTTGGGCGATCGCGAGGCGGCGGAACAGACGGTTTCGATCAATGTCCGCGGCTCGAACAAGCAGATTCAGAATGTCCCGCTCTCTGTATTCCTCGACATGTGCGACACACTGAACGAGGAGAGACCGTTGGAGCTTTTCAATGAAGTTCCGGAGGAGTATTCGAGCGAGCAGGCTTAAAGCGTATACAGGCCAAACGCAGTCGTCAATGCGAAACAGCGGCGACGAAATGTGCGAGAAATGAAATGCGTTACACCATAGATTTGTAGTACAGGAACAGTAAAACGGCGGAATCCATGAGGACTTGTTCTCGTGGATTCGTCGTTTTTGTGTTTTTAGTATTTTTCTATAGAAGAGAAACACCTTTAACAAAGAAAGTTGTACAGCTGTCTAAAAAGTCCTTGCACTTCTCATGCAGCTGTTGATAAAATATAAAAATACATGAATATAATTATCCTTGTATAACAAAAGGAGCTGAAGTGATATGAGACACCGAAGAAACTGGCCGCAGCGTCTGCTTGCAGGGCTGCTCAGCGCCACCATGCTGACTTTGAATGTTGCAACCACGGTGCCTGCTTACGGGGCGTCATCTGCCGAAGCATATCGGGAAGACGCCGAACTGGTGAATGACTTGGCGCTGTCCAAGGATGCACAGCGTAGGCTTCAGCGTGAATTGCAAGGGAGGTACAATGCGAGTCCTTCCGATGCAACGCCTTCCGATGCAAGCAAAAACATTGCGGAAGCGGAGACGGTAGGAGATATTCTTGCGGGTAATGTTCGCTGGGGGACACCGTCCAATGCCGCGCAAATTTTGCATACAACATTGGATGGGGTAGAGATTGAAGTTACGGCACCTGCCGGTGTATTGCCGGAGGGAGCAAACCTCCGTGCGCGTCACCTCACGGAAGAAGAAGAAAAAGAAGTGCTCGCCAAGATAGCCGAGCACGCGGATACAGAGGGAAAGACGGCGACTGCCCAATTCCTCTGTGATTTGAGTGTCTTAAATGCAGCCGGTGAGGAAATTCAGCCGGACAGCAGCAAGGGCGCACTTTCGGTCTCTTTCCGAAACGTGAGCATTGTCTCCGCCGAAGTCTCCGATATGGAAACAGATGTCGAAGAGAAGGAGAGCGAAGGTGTCTCCGTGTTACACATCGACGACGAGCTCAATCAGGTTGAAACCCTTGAGGAAGGACTCGACGAAGAACTTCCGATTTTACAAGCTGAGACCGAACGTTTTTCCCCCTTTGCGGTAATCAATTATCGCAGCGGAAGCACAACGCTCGGCATTGACTTTAAGTTGATTGACTATGACGGCGATGCTTCGAGAACCAGCTATAAGTTAAAAGAAGTGACAGTCAAGGATACTGTCGGCAGCGGCATTAGCTCCATCAACTTCGAAGTCGATAACGGCGGAATTTATACCTTGCCGAAAACCGGGACGACCGCTTCCGGTAAGAGTTACCGTACCATTACGGATATCCTGACGAACCATCAGTTTTATCAGATTGTCTTTACGACACCGCTGACCACAGCTGAGGCAAAGGACTTTATTGAACAAAACCTCAAGTTCAAGCTGCCCTCGGCCGGCGCAAGTCAGCAGCTTAAGATCAATCTGGGCAACGGACAAAACAGTCTGCCGCCATCCGCAGATATTACTATTACAAAACGTACCATTCCGAACCCGGTCGCCGGGGACAGCGCGGAGCACTACTATATGTATGTGCCGAGCCATGCAATCAGCTGGGCAGAGAGCTATAACCGCGCAAAGAGTTATTATCTCGAGGGAATGCGGGGCTACCTGGTTACCATTACCTCCCGCGACGAGGATTTGGCTCTGGATGCGATTACCACGCAGGCGGCTTGGTCCGGCGGCGCCCGCTTTCGCGGAATCAACGATGCGTCCTCCGTCCCCCACTGGTACAACAATTCCCTGCCTGCACCGGGCGTGTTCGCAAACCAGAATGTCAGCGGTAATTCCGGTGCGGCAGAAGACCGCACGTTTCGCTGGCAGTCCGGTCCGGAGACCAATATCGAGTATACCATGCAAGGTTTCGGCGCTCTCCACGGTGCGTACACCAACTGGAACACCGGAGAGCCCAACTCCCTTCGTCTCTTGCTACAGGGCTACGAGAGCTGTATGCAGGTGCACTACGGTTCCAAATGGAATGACTTGAGAAATAAATACAACGGTGTACGCGGATTTTTCGTAGAGTTCAGCCGCTATAATCAGAACGGTCAGAACAGCAATGATTCGGCTCCCGTGGTAACCTCTCAAAAGGTAATCGCACAGCGCAACGGTCAGACCTACTATTTCAGCAACTTAGATGACGCGGTGGAGTGGTCCGGTGAGAACGGAAATGCGCCGCTCACCCTGCTCGGCGATACGACGCTGACCCGTAATATTCCGGCGGGTGTCAGCATCAATCCGGACGGCAATTCCATTACCGTTCCCGCGGGCGCGAATGTTGTGAACAACGGCACCATCGATTTGACGAATCCCTCGAGTCAGCTTCAGGTTCAGGGCTCCAACGGCAACATCAGCAATGCAGGAAACGGAAAAATCACGCGGAAACTCACGATTCAAATGAAGAATCGCCGTGTGACGGCGGGCGATACGCTTAACTGGGCGCTCACGGATGCGCTTGTCGCGGGCAGCTTAATCGGCAATGACCGTGTCCATGCCATCCATGTGGATTTTGACAACAGTTCTACGGCAGTGGAAAATCCCACCCTGCCGGTGACAGCTTCCGACCCGACGAGCTTTGACAACGGCACGAACGGCAGCAGAGCCCTCGGCACCTATATCATTACCTACCTGCCGGGTACCGTGACCAGAGATTCGCATCGCTATACCGTTAAATTTGCCGCAAACGCCCCGGCGGGCCGCACGGCGAGCGGTTCTATGCCGGATCGCACGGTAATGGGCGGTGTGAATGTGGATCTCACGAATCTCTTCAGCGTCGACGGTTTGACTTTGCGGGCTGGACAGCTTCCGACGGAAAGACATACGGGAACGGTGCGACGCCGAAGGATTTGACGAAAACAAACAACGGGGTGATTACACTCACGGCCAACTGGACGCCGAAGAACTATACAATTCAGTATACGACCAATGTGAATCCGAGTTCGCGCACTGCGGCACAGGCGGTGAACCCGAATACGGCGACTTCTTATCGCGTGAGCGACCCGAATATGACGCTTGCGGCCATGACCTGGCCGGGCTATACCTTCGGGGGCTGGTATGAGAATGCCGCGCTCAGCGGAACGCCGGTCACGCAGCTTATTACGAGCGCGATTCCGGCGAAGAATCGGCACTACTATGCAAAGTGGACGCCGAAAAATTACACGCTTTCCTATCAGCTCAATGATACGCCGAGCACAGCCGCGGTGAATCCGAATGCGGGCTTCACTTCCTATACGGTGGAGACTGCTAATTACACGCTCGCTATGCCGACCAGGACCGGCTACAACTTCCTCGGCTGGTATCGCGACGCAGGGCTCACGACACCCGCACCGGCGGTCATTGATACGGCACAGGGCGACAGCAATCCGACTCGTATTTATGCGAAGTGGAGCGCGCCGTTGCAGTACAGCATTACTTACCATATGAATGACAGCGCAGGGCAGCGGGCAAGCAATCCGGCGTCGAACCCCGGCAGCTTCAATGTGACCAGTCCGAACATCAACTTTGCGAATCCGACGAGAAGAGGCTATACCTTCCTGGGCTGGTATACGAATCCCGGACTCACAACTGCGATTTCCGGAATCAACACGAGCAGTCTCGCGAATATGCACAACTTCGTCCTCTATGCGAAGTGGAGCAGTGCAAACAGCTATACCGTGCGCTATCACTTGAATGACAGTACACCGGCGGGACATCTCGCAAACAATCCGAATACGCTGACCAGCTATACGGTGCTGGATTCGGACACAGCACTTCGACCGGCGACGCGGCCCGGCTATACCTTCCTCGGCTGGTACGATAACCCCGGTTTTACGGGAAGCCCGGTTTCTACGATACGCACGGCAGATGCGGCGAATAAAGATTTCTATGCGAAGTGGGATACAACGCCGATTTCGTATCCGATTCGCTACCATCTGAATGACAGCACCCCGGCGGGGCACCCCGCGAGCAATCCGGCTGCGAATCTCTCGAGCTACACGGTGCTCACGAACAACAGCGGCACCATCAATGTGCTCCCGGCGCTCCGAAACGGATATACCTTCCTCGGTTGGTATGACAATGCCGCGCTCACGGGCACGCCGATTAGCAGCTTCTCTGCGATGGATGCGGCGCCTAAGAACTTTTATGCAAAGTGGAGTGCGCCGAAAAGCTATACGGTGCAGTACAGCCTGAATGACGCTGCCCCGGCGGGACACCCGGCGGTGAATCCGAATACGGTTACGAGCTATACGGTGTTGGATTCGAATGTGACCCTTGTCCCCGCAACGCGCACCGGCTATGACTTTGAGGGCTGGTATGACAATGCTGCGTTCTCGGGTTCTCCGATTACCGGTTTCCGAACGAGCGATGCGGCGAACAAGCACTATTATGCAAAGTGGAGTGCACCGAAAAGTTACACGGTGAACTGGCATTTGAATGACAGTACCCCTGCGGGACACCCGGCGACCAATCCGAACACCGTGGCGAGCTATACCGTTCTGGATTCGGATGTTACGATTCAGCCTGCAACGCGTACCGGCTACCGCTTCCTCGGTTGGTACAACAATCCGAGCTTTACGGGTTCTCCGGTCACGACACTCCGCACCATGGATGCGGCAAACAAGAACTACTATGCAAAGTGGGATGCGACGCCGATTTCCTATCCGATTAACTATGTGTTGAACGACGGCACGCCTGCGGGACATGCGGCGAGCAATCCGGTTGCGAATCTCACAAGTTATACGGTGCTGACAAACAGTAGCGGCAATATAAGCCTCTTACCCGCGCTAAGGAACGGTTATACCTTCCTCGGTTGGTATGACAACGCAAGTTTTACGGGTTCTCCGATCAGCGCCTTTCCCGCGTCGGACGCTGCCGCAAAGACCTTCTATGCAAAGTGGAGCAGCGCAAACAACTATACGGTCGACTATACGCTGAACGATGCGACGCCTGCCGGTCATCCGGCAACCAATCCGAACACCGTAACAAGTTATACAGTGCTGGATGCAAATGTCACGCTTGCGCCCCGCAACGCGGAACGGCTATGACTTTGAGGGTTGGTATGACAACGCGGCGTTTACCGGGAACCCCTGATTACCGGCTTTTCGACGAGCGATGCAACGAACAAGCACTATTATGCAAAGTGGAGTGCGGCAAAGAATTACACGGTGCAGTGGCACTTAAATGACAGTGCACCCGCGGGACACCCGGCAAGCAATCCGAATACCGTTACGAGTTATAGTGTCCTGGATGCGGATTTCGCCCTGCAGCCCGCAACCAGAACCGGTTACGATTTCCTCGGTTGGTACGACAATGCCGCGCTCAGCGGTTCCCCGGTCACAACACTTCGCACCGCGGATGCCGCGGATAAGCAATACTACGCAAAGTGGAGTGCCGCAAAGACGTATACGGTGCAGTGGAATTTGAATGACAGTGCACCTGCGGGACACCCCGGCGAGCAACCCGAACACGGTTGCAAGCTATAGTGTTTTGGATGCGGATATTACCGTGAGTCCTGCGACGCGGCCCGGCTATACCTTCCTCGGCTGGTACGATAACCCGGGGCTCACGGGAACAGCGGTAACGACCCTCCGCACCACGGATGCGGAGAATAAGAGCTACTATGCGAAGTGGGACACCACGCCGATTACCTATCCGATTAATTACGTGCTGAATGACGGCACGCCGACGGGGTATACGGCGACCAATCCGGCGGCAAATCTCACGAGCTACACAGTGCTCACAAACGGCGGAGGCAATATCAACGTACTGCCCGCACTTCGAAACGGCTATACCTTCGGGGGCTGGTATGACAATCCGAGCTTCTCGGGTTCTCCGATTAACAGCTTCTCTGCGATGGATGCCGCACCCAAGACCTTTTATGCAAAGTGGAGCAGTGCAAACAGCTACACCGTCACGTATACACTGAACGACGGCACGCCCGCAGGCATCCCGCGACCAATCCGAATACGGTGAGTACCTATACGGTACTTGATTCGAATGTCACGCTGCAGCCGGCAACGAGAACCGGCTATGACTTTGCGGGCTGGTACGACAACCCGGGCTTCAGCGGCACGCCGATAACGGGTTTCAATACCTCAGACGCCGAAAATAAGCACTACTATGCAAAGTGGAGTGCGGCAAAGAGCTATACCGTTCAGTGGAACCTGAATGACGGTACCCCTGCGGGACACCCGGCGACCAATCCGAACACGGTTTCGAACTACACGGTCGAAGATGCGGACATCACCGTCAATCAGGCCACTCGAAACGGCTATACCTTCCTCGGTTGGTATGACAACGCGGGCTTAGCGGGTACACCGGTGACGCGTATCCGCACCATGGATGCCGAGAACAAGCAGTACTATGCAAAGTGGAGTGCGGCCAACAGCTATACGGTTGCATATACGCTGAATGACGGCACACCGACCGGACACCCGGCGACCAATCCGAACACCGTGACAAGCTACACGGTTCTGGATTCCAATGTTACCCTGGCACCGGCAACGCGCACCGGTTATGACTTTGAAGGCTGGTATGAGAATCCGGCATTTACGGGTTCCCCGGTCACGGGCTTCCCGGTCAGCGATGCGGCAAATAAGCATTTCTATGCGAAGTGGAGCGCGGCAAAGAACTATACGGTTCAGTGGAACCTGAATGACGCTGCCCCTGCGGGTCATCCGGCGACCAATCCGAACACGGTTTCGAACTACACGGTCGAAGATGCGGATATTACGATCAGTCCGGCGACACGGACCGGCTACGGCTTCCTCGGTTGGTATGACAACGCGAGCCTTACGGGAACCCCGGTTACGAGCCTTCGCACCATGGATGCCGAGAACAAACAGTATTATGCAAAGTGGAGCAGCACGCCGATTTCCTATCCGATTGTATATACACTGAACGACGGAAGCCCTGCGGGACACCCGGCGACCAATCCGGCGGCAAATCTTACGAGCTACACAGTTCTGACCAACGGCAGCGGCAACATAAGCCTCCTGCCCGCAAGTCGAAACGGCTATACCTTTGAAGGCTGGTATGACAATGCGAGCTTTACGGGGGCCCCGATTACCGGCTTCTCGGCGATGGATGCGGAGGCAAAGCACTACTATGCAAAGTGGAGTGCGGCCAACACGTATACGGTTGCATATACGCTGAATGACGGCACACCGACGGGACACCCGGCGACCAATCCGAACACGGTTACGAGTTATTCCGTGCTGGATCCGAATGTTACGCTGGCTCCGGCAACGCGCAACGGCTATGACTTTGAGGGCTGGTACGAAAACCCGGCGTTCACGGGTTCGCCGGTGACGAGCTTCTCAACGAGCGATGCGGCGAACAAGCATTTCTATGTAAAGTGGAGTGCGCCGAAGAGCTATACGGTACAGTGGAGTCTGAACGACGGAACCCCTGCCGGCCACCCGGCAACGAATCCGAACACGGTGACAAGCTATACCGTGCTGGATGCGGATGTCACGGTTCAGCCCGCAACACGGACAGGGTATGACTTCCTCGGCTGGTATGACAATGCGGCGCTCACGGGAACGCCGATTACGACGCTTCGCACCATGGATGCCGAGAATAAGCACTACTATGCAAAGTGGAGCGCGGCAAAGAACTACACGGTGCAGTGGAACTTAAATGACAGTGCACCGGCGGGCCACCCGGCAAGCAATCCGAATACGGTTTCAAGTTACACCGTGCTGGATGCGGATGTCTCGATTCAGCCCGCAACGCGGACGGGCTATACCTTCCTCGGCTGGTATGACAACGCAGGCTTCACGGGTACGCCGGTCACGAATCTGCACACTATAGATGCGGAGAATAAGCAGTATTTTGCAAAGTGGGACAGCACGCCGATTTCCTACCCGATTAACTATGTGTTGAACGACGGAACGCCTGCGGGACACCCTGCAAGCAACCCGGTGGCAAACCTCACAAGTTACACGGTTTTGACCAACGGCAGCGGAACCGTGCATCTCTTGCCGGCCCTCCGGAGCGGCTACAGCTTCCTCGGCTGGTATGACAATCCTGCACTCAGCGGTTCCCCGATCAGCTCTTTTTCCGCGATGGATGCGGAGGCTAAGACTTACTACGCAAAGTGGAGCAGTGCGAACAATTACAGCGTCAGTTATACGCTGAATGACAGCACTCCGGCGGGGCACCCGGCGACCAACCCGAATACCGTGACAAGCTACACGGTGCTGGATCCGAATGTCACCCTGGCGCCGGCAACACGTACCGGCTATGATTTTGAGGGCTGGTTCGACAACCCTGCATTTACGGGGACAGCGGTCACCGGTTTCCCGGTGAGTGATGCGGCGGATAAGCACTATTATGCAAAGTGGAGTGCGCCGAAGAGCTATACCGTACAGTGGAACCTGAACGACGGAACACCGGCAGGTCATCCGGCAACAAACCCGAATACGGTGCTCAGCTACACGGTGTTGGATGCGGATGTCACCATCCGCCCGGCTACACGAACCGGTTACGACTTTGAGGGCTGGTACGATAATCCGGGTCTCACGGGAACGCCGGTCACGAATTTGCACACCATGGATGCCGAGAACAAGCAGTACTACGCAAAGTGGAGTGCGGCCAAGAGTTATACGGTGCAGTGGCATCTGAACGACGCTACGCCGGCAGGTCATACGGCAAGCAATCCGAACACGGTGGCAAGCTATACGGTGCTCGATTCGGATGTCACGATTCAGCCGGCGACGCGTACGGGTTATACCTTCCTCGGTTGGTATGACAATGTAGGCTTCGCGGGCACGCCGGTCACGACGCTTCGCACCATGGATGCGGAAGACAAGGCATATTATGCAAAGTGGGATACCACGCCGAATTCCTATCCGATTAACTATGTCTTGAATGACGGAAGCCCTGCGGGGCACCCGGCGACCAACCCGAGCACCAATCTCACAAGCTATACGGTGCTCACCAACGGCGGCGGCAGCATTGCGCTGCAGCCGGCGAGCCGAAACGGCTATACCTTCCTCGGCTGGTATGAAAACGCAAGCTTTGCGGGCACTCCGGTTACCGACTTCTCGGCGATGGATGCCGCGGCCAAGACCTTCTATGCAAAGTGGAGCAGTGCCGATACCTATACGGTTGCATACACGCTGAATGACGGCACCCCCGCGGGACATACGGCGACCAACCCGAACACCGTAACAAGCTACACGGTTCTGGATTCGAATGTCACCCTGGCGCCTGCAACGCGGATCGGCTATGACTTTGAGGGCTGGTATGATAACCCGGGCTTCACGGGAACTCCGATTACCGGCTTCCCGACAAGCGATGCGGAGAATAAGCACTACTATGCAAAGTGGAGTGCGGCGAAGAGTTATACGGTGCAGTGGAATCTGAACGACAATACACCGGCAGGCCACCCGGCAACAATCCGAATACCGTCGCAAGCTATACGGTGTTGGATGCGGATGTCACCATTCATCCGGCGACGCGGACAGGCTATACCTTCCTCGGCTGGTATGATAACTCCGGCTTTACGGGAACTCCTGTCACGTCGCTTCGCACCATGGATGCGGAGAACAAGACTTACTATGCAAAGTGGGACAACACGCCGAATTCGTATCCGATTCACTATGTGCTGAATGACGGCACGCCTGCGGGGCACCCGGCGACCAATCCGGCAGCGAATCTCACGAGCTACACGGTGCTCACAAACGGCAGCGGTAACATAAGCCTCCTGCCGGCGCTTCGAAACGGTTATACCTTTGAGGGCTGGTATGACAATGCGGCCTTCTCGGGCACGCCGATCAGCGGCTTCCCGGCCATGGATGCGACTCCCAAGACCTTCTATGCAAAGTGGAGCAGTGCGAACAATTACAGCGTTACCTATACGCTGAATGATGTCACACCTGCGGGTCATCCGGCGACGAATCCGAACACGGTTACAAGCTACACGGTTCTGGACCCGAACGTGACCTTGGCGCCTGCAACGCGCACCGGCTATGACTTTGAGGGCTGGTACGATAATCCGGGCTTTACGGGCACGCCGATTACGGGCTTCTTGGCGAGCGATGCGGAGAATAAGCACTATTATGCAAAGTGGAGCGCTGTTAAGAATTACAACGTGCAGTACCACTTAAACGACAGCACGCCTGCGGGGCATCCGGCAAGCAATCCGAATACGGTCACCAGCTATACCGTACTGGATGCGGATGTCGCGCTGCGCCCGGCAACGCGCACCGGCTATGACTTTGAGGGCTGGTATGACAATGCGGCGCTCACGGGAACACCGGTCACGAACCTGCATACCATGGACGCGGAGAATAAGCAGTACTACGCAAAGTGGAGTCCGGCTAAGAACTATACGGTACAGTGGGAGTTGAACGACAGTGCTCCTGCGGGGCATCCGGCGACCAACCCGAACACGGTGGCAACGTATACCGTGCTCGATGCCGACGTGGCGATTCAGCCTGCGACGCGCACGGGTTACAGCTTCCTCGGCTGGTATGCGGATCCCGCCTTTACGGGCTCTCCGGTCACGAACCTGCACACCATGGATGCGGAGAATAAGCACTACTACGCGAGATGGAGTACACCGGATGCCTACAGTGTCACCTATCATCTGAATGATGCATCGCCTGCGGGACACCCGGCGACCAACCCGAACACGAAGCTCAGCTACAATGTCACCGAGGCGGATTTCGCAATCGCAGCTGCGACGCGGACAGGCTATTCCTTCCTCGGCTGGTATGATAACCCGGGCTTTACGGGCGCACCGATTACCTCGCTTCACACCATGGATGCGGCAAATAAGAATTACCATGCAAAGTGGAGTGCGGCGCAGAGCTATCCGATTAACTATGTGTTGAATGACAGCGCGAGCCATCCGGCGACCAACCCGACGGTCAATTTGACGAGCTATACGGTAGAGACCCTGCCGAGCCCGATTGCGGTGGCAAACCCGCTGCGCACGGGCTACACCTTCCAAGGTTGGTACGACAACGCTGCCTTCACCGGTACGCCGATTAGCAGCTTCCCGGCGATGGATGCGGCGCCCAAGACCTTCTATGCAAAGTGGAGCAGTGCGAATAATTACAGCGTTACCTATACGCTGAATGATGTCACGCCTGCGGGGCATCCTGCGACCAACCCGAACACGGTCACAAGCTACACCGTGCTGGATCCGAATGTGACCCTGGCTCCGGCAACGCGTACCGGTTATGACTTTGAGGGCTGGTACAATAACCCGGGCTTTACGGGCACGCCGATTGCGGGCTTCTTTGGTGAACGATGCGGCCGATAAGCACTATTACGCAAAGTGGAGCGCGCCGAAGAGCTATACGGTGCAGTGGAACTTAAATGACAGTGCACCCGCGGGGCACCCGGCAACGAACCCGAACTCGGTCGCAAACTATACGGTGTTGGATGCGGATATCGCAATTCAGCCGGCAACGCGTACCGGTTATACCTTCCTCGGTTGGTACGATAACCCGGGGCTCAGCGGTTCCCCGGTCACGACGCTTCACACCATGGATGCCGAGAACAAGGCTTACTATGCAAAGTGGGATGCGACGCCGAATAGCTACCCGATTCACTATGTGCTGAATGACGGCACGCCCACAGGTCACCCGGCGAACAATCCGGCAGCGAACCTCACAAGCTACACGGTGCTGACAAACGGCGGCGGCAACATTAACCTCTTGCCGGCGAGCCGGAACGGCTATACCTTTGAGGGTTGGTACGACAACCCGGGCTTCTCGGGCGCGCCGATCACCGCCTTCCCGGCGATGGATGCGGCAGCCAAGACTTTCTATGCAAAGTGGAGTGCGCCAAACAACTATACGGTCACATACAGCTTGAACGACGGAACCCCTGCGGGTCACCCGGCGACCAATCCGAACACGGTCACAAGTTATACCGTGCTGGATCCGAACGTGACCCTGGCGCCTGCAACGCGTACCGGCTATGACTTTGAGGGTTGGTACGACAACGCGGCACTCAGCGGCACACCGATTACGGGCTTCCCGGCGAGCGATGCGGCGAATAAGCATTTCTATGCAAAGTGGAGTGCGCCGAAGAGCTATACGGTGAACTGGAACTTAAACGACGGTACCCCGGCCGGCCATCCGGCAAGCAATCCGAACACGGTCACAAGCTACACCGTAACGGATGCGGATGTTACGATTCAGTCGGCAACACGCACGGGCTATGATTTCCTCGGCTGGTACGACAATGCGGCGCTCACCGGAACGCCGGTTACGAATCTTCATACCATGGACGCCGAGAACAAGCAGTACTATGCAAAGTGGAGTCCGGCTAAGAGCTATACGGTGCAGTGGAACTTGAACGACAGTGCCCCGGCGGGTCACCCGGCAAGCAATCCGAACACGGTCGCAACTTACACCGTTGAGGATGCGGATGTCACGATTCAGCCCGCAACGCGGACAGGCTATACCTTCCAGGGCTGGTACGACAATGCGGCGCTTACGGGAACCCCGGTCACGAACCTGCACACCATGGATGCAGAGAATAAGCAGTACTTTGCGAAGTGGGACAGCATGCCGATTTCTTATCCGATCAACTACGTGTTGAACGACGGGACACCGGCCGGCACGACGGCAACCAACCCGGCGGGAAATCTCACGAGCTACACAGTGCTCACAAACGGCAGCGGCAATATCAACCTCCTGCCGGCGCTTCGAAACGGCTATACATTCCAAGGCTGGTACGACAACGCTGCCTTCACCGGCGCGCCGATCAGCAGCTTCCCGGCCATGGATGCAGCCCCCAAGACCTTCTACGCGAAGTGGAGCAGTGCGAACAATTACAGCGTGACCTATACGCTGAATGACAGCACGCCTCCGGGCCATCCGGCGATTAACCCGAACACGGTGACAAGCTACACCGTGCTCGATCCGAACGTGACCCTGGCTCCGGCAACGCGTACCGGTTATGACTTTGAGGGCTGGTACGATAACCCGGGCTTTACGGGCACGCCGATTACGGGCTTCTTGTCGAGCGATGCGGAGAATAAGCACTATTATGCAAAGTGGAGCGCGC